>Ga0315550_1000143_pt1 | contig 43120 bp, 43 predicted proteins | sample SalMarSW160190MG_2_FD_203100 | JGI IMG/M metagenome (GOLD analysis project Ga0315550, IMG submission 203100) | Salt marsh sediment microbial communities from the Plum Island Ecosystem LTER, Massachusetts, United States - Salt Marsh Sediment SW1601-90 ...
ATATAAAACCAGTGAAAAGAAATTACAAAAGACCCTGGGCCAGATATGCTGCTCCCAGTGCCCCGGTTATCTGGGGCTCATCGGGGATGCTTATTTTAACTCCCAGCTTTTCCTCCAGCGCCTTTACCACTCCAAGGTTCTTGGCCACTCCTCCGGTCATGCATACCGGTTCTTCCAGACCTATTCTTTCCACCATTGAGGTTATCCTGCCGGCAATGGAATAAATAAGACCCTTTATAATTTCATTTTTATCCGTTCCCTGTCCGATAAGGGATACTATTTCGGATTCGGCGAATACGGTACAGGTCGAAGTTATATCCACTTTACCGCTGGTTTTAATAAAAATAGGAGCAAACTGCTCCAGGTCTATTTCCATGGCCCTGGCCATGACCTCCAGGAACCTTCCCGTTCCGGCCGCACACTTGTCGTTCATAAGGAAGTCAATGGGATTTCCATTTTCCAGCTTTATGACCTTGCTGTCCTGTCCGCCTATATCGATTACGGTTTTTAGTTCAGGAAATACGGATACGGCCCCGCGGGCATGGCAGCTTATCTCTGTTATATTCTTGTCTGCAAAGGGAATATTTATCCTCCCATAGCCCGTGGCTACAATAGCCTTGATATCACCTGCATTAAGGCCGGCCTTACCCAGGGTGTCTTCGTAAGCACTTCTGGCCGCATTTTTACTGCTGGAGCCGGTAAGGGATATGGCATAAGATAAGATTTTATTGTTTTTTTCGTCCAGTATTACTGCTTCGGTTGAAACTGAGCCCACATCAATTCCGCAAGTATACATCCGCTTCCTTTCTTTTATTATGTTTTAGAGTTTAGAATTTCAAGAAAACCCTGCATCCTGGTTTTTACCTGGCCCTGGGAAGAATTGTTCCGGTCCACACAGTCCCCGTCTAAAACAAGGGTGGGAATGCCCAGTTTGTTTAAGCTGTCCTTTATTATCCTTGCACCTCCGTTACTCTGCCTGCATCCCCAGTGCGCAAACAGGATAACCCCGTCAATATTATATTCTCCGGCCAGCTTTAGTATCATATTAACACGGTTGTCGATTTTGCCTCCCAGAAAATGGGAAAGCATTTTTATTGCCAGGCTCTCAAATGGCTTTGAAGGGTCAAGCCGGGGCCAGTAGACATAATTTATCTCTTCAAAGGCCACTATGCAGTTTTCTTTATTCAGGATATCAAATACTTCGCTCCTATAATACGGCTTAAGATGCAGCCATAGGATTTTTTTAGGCAGATTTTTCTTATCATGATTTTTATTTAATTGTTTGGCCAGGTATTTTTTTAGCTCTATGTACATATATTTATAAAGGGTTACTGCTTCCCTGGTTCCTGCAAGCCCGTGGAAAGGCAGAATATAATTAAGGGCGTTAAAGTAGGGAGGATAATCGGTAAGGGTTTCCCTTAAGCGGTTGACTTTAATGGCCCATTCTCTGAATTCATTTGACAGCTCTATGGCTTCACTGAGTTTGGAGATATCCGGCTTTCTGCCTGATTTAGAGCTTATATCCATATATATGTTTTTTATCTGAGCTGTAAGATAAAAAAGAGATTCCTGTGAATAGCGATAGGGCACATCAATAAGATAAAAGTTTTTTTCGATATCATATTTTTTCGAGTATATGTAAAAAGATTTCTGAGCGGCGTCGCAGGCCAGGTTGGTGGTCAGTATAAAATCCGGTTTTGGGAACACTTCAAGTTCCTGGGCGCCGGAAGCACTCCGGTGGAAAGTGCACAAGTCCTGTGAATACCAGTTCAAGGAAGCCTGCTTGATGGTCTGGGCCGCCAGACCCAGTCCTGCCGTAAATCCGGCCATAACTTCGGGAAGGAACGGCGTTATTCCCAGCGCGTGTATCATCTCATAAGGCAGAAAAAGAGATCCGTAACCCACGGGGCGGTAATTATCGGAATAAGCCTTGCGGAGGCTTTCTATGGTAAAAATATTTAAGTATTTATCGGATACCGAAGAAAATGTGCTCCCGTATGTGTAGAGTATGGGTTTTTTGGCGATAATGCCCAGCAGCCTTTTTATATATTTCTGGTTTAAGTTCTTCTGTATGCCTGTTTTTAGTCTGTCTTTTATACCCATATCAAATTAATCTGTTTACAGCATCTCAAGAAAAGCCTGTATCCTGGTCTTCAGCTGGCCCTCCGAGAAATTATTGTATTCCATCTCCAGATACAATACCGGGATTTTCAGCTGATTCAGTTTCTGCTTCAGTAAGGGAAAGGAATATAACACTGTATCACAGAATTTCAAACTTATAAATATTACGCCTTCTATGTTATTTTCAGTTATATTATTTTCAATTTCTTTTAATTTCAGTCCCAGATCAGCCATTCTCATACAGGGGGGTTTGGTTAGATATCTCTGTGCCATGGAGTAAAGTATATCCTGGCCGCTGTTTATTTCTATCTGTTTTTCAAAGTACCTGGTCGAGGTACAAAGATCATCAGCGGCTAGTTTAAGATTCAAGGCGGACAGCATATCCCATAACTTATTCTCTGTGATAAAATTACCGATAATCATTATAGAAGGGATTTTTTTATTATCTTTTCCAGGAATGATTTTATGATCCCTGCTTGTCTTTTCTATAAATTCTATATATTTTTCCAGCTCATCTGTGAAAATAAGGGGATCAGAGGTCATGGACAGCTCCATTACCTTAAAGTAGGTTGAAATAAGTATAAGATGCGGCAGTTCTTTAAAAATCCGGCTAAATTTTTTTAAAGTTTTTCTCTTTTTATTTATAACAGCTGCCGTTTTTTCTATTTCTCCGTCCGTTATTTTTCTTCCGGCAAGATCTCCCATAAATATTTTCATGTCATTTAAGTTTCCCTTAAAAAAATTTATAGAACTTTCTCCCTGCAGGCGGGGGACATCCAGAAGATAGGAGGGTGTATTTTTAAGATAAATATTTGCGGTATCATACAGTCTCCTCATACCGTCGCAGGAGTTGGTGAATACCGCTGCCTTAAGGCTGCCATCGGCGGAAAGCAGACTCTCCCAGCTTGATTTTATATAGGGGCAGAAATTTATGGGAAAGTAACTTTCGGATCTGGCCAGTTTTTTTCTGCCCATAACTCTTGAAGGGACAAAACCTGCGGCAAATATAAGTTCTTCGGGAGCATATGTACAGAACAATCCAACTGCGGGTCTGTTATTTTCAGAGGAAAGGATGTTTTTAAAAAAAACAGAGATATCGTTTATGTTTTTATCATTATTATAAGTCATATTATTTTAATAACAGCGCGCGTAACGGTCAGCTTTTTATAATTTCTTCATTTCTGGTAAATTCCTCATAAATGCCTACATGTCCCCAGAAATCCTCGATGTAGAGCTCGTCTATCTCTCCGCTGTCCCTACCTTCAACGGTTATTTTTACCCTGTCTATTTCTTCAAATTCGGTCAGTGTATCTACAATAGAGTAAATGGCCAGGACTTCCGTGGTTGAGCTGTGCGGTATTTCCTCGAAGCTGGTTATGATTTCTTTGCTGAAGTCTACGGTGGCCGTACCATCTGATATCTTGACCGAATTGACCCTGACATCGGAAGGGATGGTGGGATAAAGCTGGCTGCTCTCCGGTCCCTTTATAAGTTCTTCTATGGCAGCTTTATATGGTTCTCCGTTTACAGTAATTTCTCTTGTCTCTTCTATGAGGTAGGCATTATCTTCGGTATATTGTGCAAAATACAGGGATATGCTCAGGGTACAGGAAGACAGCGCAAGCAGTAAAAATATAACAAGTAGTGCTGCAGCTATTGCAGTAAGAAACTTTCCTAAGATTAATTTATTTTTTTTCATAACTATCCTTAAAAGTCTTGAATTTTTGATAAATTGTCATCCGTATAATTCTATAGATGGGAAAGTAAAAAGACAATATATAAATTTTTACGGCATAAAATATTACAAAATTTAACTCCCAGATGGTATTATTATATTAATCCGGCTGCTGCCGGCCAGTTTAAATTTTTAGGACTTTGACAGGGGATGGAAAGGAAATTCTGTGGCTTTAAAGATATTTTTAATAAGACATGGTCAGACATTATGGAACGAGGAAGGCAGATATCAGGGGGATCAGGACACCAGCCTGACCGAAAAAGGTGTGAAACAGGCAAAACTTGCCGCAAAATATTTGCGGAAAGTAAATTTTTTAAATATTTACAGCAGCTCGTTAAAACGGGCCCTGGACACGGCGGAGTTTATAGGAAAGGGCAGGAACTTAGATATATCGGTAAGGGAAAATTTGAAGGAGGTAAATTTCGGAAAGTGGGAAGGAATGAAATTCGAGCAGATAAATAAAGTATTCCACGACGATTACCAGAAGTGGCTGGGCGATCCGTACAATAATGCTCCTACGGAAGGAGAGAGCTTCAGGCATGCAAAGGAAAGAGCTGTAGCCGAAATTGAAAATATAATAGACGAGAATAAGAATAGCGGCAATATCGCAGTAGTAACCCACGGAGGAATAATACTTTCAATTCTGGTACATTGGCTGCAGATCCCGCTTCCCAGGTGGAGGTCGATTATCCAGCACCAGGGGGCCATAAATATTGCAGTGGTCGATAAAGGCTTTCCTTATATTTCAACCATTAATTTTACGGGTCACCTGAAATCCACATATGGCAGCGGGGACGACAGGATTATAGACACCTATAGAAAACTAAGAAATGATAAGGATTAAATTGATGCAATATGATTGCATTTAAATATTAAATAAAAAAGATTTAGAGAAGGTGTTACAAGATGGAAGAAAATTCAGAATCTCTGGGAATTTCCGTAGATAATATATTTAAAAGTTTTATGGATAACTGGGTTAATATAGCAATAGTGGCAGCTGCACTTATAGTTGTAATTATAGTAGTGGGGATAGTCAAGCGCAGGATAGGAAGGCTGATCGAGAGGAAGATAAGTAACGATAAGATATCGATCAAGAAACGTACCTTCACCTTTAACAGCGTGGTATCTAATTTAGTAATTGTGATTGCTTCAGCGGCGGCAATACTGGTAATAGCCGACCAGGTCGGGATAAGTATCACTCCTCTGCTTGCCGGAGCCGGAATAGCGGGTGTGGTAATCGGTTTTGGCGCCCAGAGCCTTATTAAGGACCTGATAAACGGGTTGTTTATATTGCTGGAGCAGTGGTTCCAGATAAATGATATAGTAACCATAGGAGATACCACCGGAACAGTGGAAAGGTTAAATTTAAGAACCACGGTGATAAGGGATATCGAGGGCACCATTCACTTCATACCCAACGGCGAGATAAAAAAATTAAGCAACCGCACGCAGACATGGTCAAAAGCATTAGTGGAAGTGGGTGTTCATTATAACGAAAATACGGACAGGGTGGTAAAGATACTGGAAGAAGTGTTCGATGAGCTGATTTGCGATAAAAAATATAAGAAATCTGTTCTGGAAAGGCCGCAGGTACTGGGTGACGGCGGAGTGAGCGAACTGGGTGATTCGGCTGTTATATTTACCATTGTCTGCAAGGTAAAACCCGGTGAGCAGTGGACCATTGCCAGGCAGCTAAGAAAGAGAATAAAGGATAAATTTGACCAGGTGGGCATAGAGATTCCTTATCCCTGCACCAGTGTATATATAAGAAATAAAGATTAAGAAAAATTTTTAAATATTTTTGGAATTTTACAGGAATTAATTATTGATTATTAATTTCAAATGTTATAATATCCCTAGTGGTAATAAAGGCAAAGATTTAAACATATCTTTTTATGTTAATGTCTTTCTGTTCTGCTTTACGGTAGAACCTAATTTATTAAATTAGTCCATAGGAGGATCGAGAGATTGAAAAATTATGAATTAGTAGTTATTTACGACCCATCCCTTGACCAAGAAACAGTCGAAAAAGAATTATCTAAAATTACCTCATTGCTCGAAAAGGAAAAATGTAAAGTTTCCAATGTAGATAAATGGGGAATCAGAAAATTAGCTTACCCTATCAAAAAACAGGAAAATGGTTATTACATCATAATTTATTTCAATGGCAATGCAGGAGTTATTACCGAGCTTGACAGAGTAAATAAAATTAATGATAAGGTATTGCGCCACCTGGTTGTAAAAAGTGATGAATCCTAAATTATAAGTCATTTAAAAGAAGGTGAAATGCTATGGCTTTTGGTGTTAATAATATAACTGTTCTGGGAAATTTAACCAGGGACCCGGAACTGAGGTTCACTCCAAGCGGTACCGCAGTGGCAAGTTTTGGGATTGCGGTTAACAGGAATATCCAGAATAAAACTTCCGGAGAATGGGAAGCTCAGGTAGATTTCTTTAATGTCACCACCTGGTATAAGCTGGCGGAAAATTGTGCCGAAAGCTTAAATAAAGGAGACCGGGTTTTAGTTTCAGGAAGGCTTTCACAGGATAACTGGGAAGATAAAGAAGGGCAGAAAAGATCAGCGGTAAAAATTATCGCAAACGTTGTAGCGCCGAGCCTGGAATTTGCTTCCTGCAAAATTGAAAAAAACCCCAAAGCGGAAGAGAGCGTATCCAAAAAGAACGGCAGCATAGAGGAAGCTGATTTCAGTGACGAAGATATACCGTTTTAAAGCTGCATGGTTTAATTTATATCTAGAAGGAGAGATTTCAATTGGCTAGAAAAAATAAAAAACTTAGGGATGAAAAAAATTTAAAAAATTCAAAAAATTTAAGAAGTTCAAGAAGTGCAACGGGATCTATGCTTAATATAAGACAGAGAAAGAGATTCTGTTATTTCTGCAGAGCGAAGGTTGATAACATTGATTATAAGAATGTAAGCATGCTTGAAAAATTTATTTCCGATAAAGGTAAGATAAGACCAAAAAGGTCCACCGGCAATTGTGTACAGCATCAAAAAAAGATAGCCATGGCTATTAAAAGAGCAAGGGTTATTGCTCTTATTCCTTATTTTAAAAAATAAACAAAACTTTTATATCTGATATGTCCTTTGATAATTCAAATAACATCAAAAGATTAAATCTTGCATTGCTTATCTTTTTTACTGTCCTGCTCCTGATATTTGCTATATTTATGCCCCTTTTCGGGATTGTAGGATTGGCTTTTCTGCCGGTTCCGGCTACTTTGCTGATTATTCGCGGCAGGATAAGAGATGGCATAATTTGTGCGGTTATTGCCTGTCTGCTATTACTGTTTCTGGATTATGCACTTGTACCGGTTGCCATAATTTTGATAGTCGCTGTTTCATTTATTTACAGGAAATCCATTGACGGGAGCAGGAGCAAGTTATTTACAGTGGGCAGTATTTTTTTGGTGTTTTGCGGGGTGCTGTTTTTATATGTTGCGTTGGCATCTGCTGCAAACAGGACTAATTTTGCAGGCGAACTTTTTAACAGCTATAATGCTTATATTGATCAGATGCCTGAGGATAAATTTCTTCTGGGTTATGCAAACCTGCTTTCAATGGACCAGTCCCAGTTTGATTTAACACTCAAGTGGCTCCAGGATATATTTAGATTCATTCCCTATGTTGTACCTGGAATTTTAATAGTTTTATTTACCATTGTAAGTGTAGTGAATTATATGGCAAGCTCTACGGTGCTTAGGAAATATAATATTGATATTGAGCCGTTTTTATCTTTTAAGAAATGGGATATCCCCTGGTACTGGTGCTGGGGAGCGATTCTTGGATTGATACTGGTACTGGTTCCTTCCACCGGAAGGTATCTTGATAAAATTGCAGATATTGCAGGGTTTAATCTGATAATTGTATTTGGGCTGCTGTATCTGGTTCTTGGGATTTCGGTACTGTGGGGCATATTTGAAAGGTTTAAAATAACATTTGTATGGAGGGTATTTTTTTTAATAATACTGGGTCTATTTTTTGGATTTGCCGCATTAATTCTGCCGTTTTTAGGATTAATGGATATATGGATTAATTTTAGAAGATTAAAGAGAGGATAAGAAGTTTAATCTCGGGTGAAAGATAGGAGGAAGATTTGAGAGTCGTACTTACTAAGTATCATGAAAAATTAGGTGATGTCGGAGATGTGGTGGAAGTAAAGTCCGGTTATGCCAGCAATTACCTGATGCCCAATGGGTTTGCCGTACTGGCGACCAGAGGTAATATAAAGCAGATGGAACTAGTAAAAAAGGCTGCAATTAAAGTAGAAGCCAGGAACATAAAAGATGCGGAAGAATTTGCCAAAAAGTTGGAAAATCTTACCGTGACCTTTATAGTGAAAACCGGGAAAGAAGGAAAATTATACGGATCCATAACCAATAAAGATATTGCTGAAAAGATTTCGGAGCAAAGGAACATAGAAATAGAACGGAAGAAAATTGATTTGCATGAGCATATAAAGGAATTGGGAGAATATGATATAGAGCTGAAATTATATAAAGAAATCAAGAGTTCCGTCAAGGTATTGGTTGAACCTGATGAGGAATCAAAAGAATTGATTAAAATCTATAATGAAGAAAAAGAAAAGGGTGAAACTGAAGAAGAAGAAAAACAAAAAGCAGAAGAAAAAGAGAAAAAAGAAGAAAGTGACAGAGAAAAAGGAAAAAATATAAAGGACCCCGGAGAAAAGATAAAAAAAGAAAAGAAAGAAATTAAAGATAAACCCAAAGACGAGTAGCTCATGGAAGAACAGATTAAAAAGTATAAGAGACTTTCCCCGCTTGATACCAGCAGGTTAGAGAGAATACCTCCTTACAATATAGAAGCCGAGGAATCTCTGCTTGGTTCCATGTTAATTTCAAAGGAAGCTATTATATCGGTTATTGATATTGTGAATGCCGGAGATTTCTATAGAAAGTCAAATCAGGAAATTTTTAACATAATAATAGAACTTTATGTAAAGGGCGAACCTGCGGACCCTATAACCTCGGCAGATAATCTTAAAAAGAAGGGACTTTTGGATGAAGTGGGGGGGAAGACCTACATTCATTCCCTTATAAGCAATGTCCCCCTTGCGGCTAACGCTGAGTATTATGCACAGATTGTAAGAGATAATTCTATCTTAAGAAAATTGATTTATGCCGCCACTGAAATTGCGACTATGGGTTATGAAGTTCCCAAGGATCTTTATTCGACTGTGGACAGGGCGCAGCAGCTGATATTCGAAATTTATAAGGACCTGAGTAGCGGAGGCGAAAAGGATAAAGCTGCAGTTATGAAAGATATAGTTTCGGAGGCTTATGAACTGATAGAAGTTCTGCATGAAGCCAAATCCGATATATCGGGAATCCCCTCCGGATATATAGACTACGATCATATGACTTCGGGTTTCCAAAATTCCGATTTAATCATTATAGCATCAAGGCCCGGAATGGGTAAAACTTCATTTGTTCTGGGCGTAGCAAGGAATATTGCTATGAGAACAAAGATTCCGGTTGCTATTTTTTCGCTGGAGATGTCAAAGCAGCAGGTGGCACAGAGATTGATGAGTGCGGAATCAAAAATAAATTTACATAATCTGAGAAACGGAAAAATAGAAGACAGCCAATGGGCCCAACTGGCCAGAGCTGTTGAAAGATTATCGGAATGCAAGATATATATAGACGATACCGCTTTTTTAACAGTCATGGACCTGAGAGCCAGAGCCCGCATGATGGTCAGTGCCTATAATGTTAAATTGATAATCGTTGATTATCTGCAGCTGATGCAGTCCACCACCAATTACAGGGGAAATAAAGTTCTGGAAATAACGGAAATATCCCAGAATCTGAAAGGTATCGCCAAGGAATTGAATATTCCAGTGATAGCAGTGTCCCAGCTCTCAAGAGAAGTAGAAAAGAGGGATAAAAAAAGGCCGTTTCTTGCAGATTTAAGAGAATCGGGCTCTATAGAGCAGGATGCAGATGTGGTTACCTTTGTATACAGGGATGATTATTACGAAGAAGATGAAACTAAACATACGGGGCAAGCTGAAATAAAAATAGCCAAGCACAGAAACGGACCCACAGGTAAAGTATACATGTATTTCAATAAGGAATTTGCATTATTTTCAAATTTAAGTAAGTCTTATCAAACTGAAGATAGAGGAGAGTAAAATGCCCAGTTTGGCCATAATCGGTTGCCAGTGGGGCGATGAAGGAAAAGGAAGAATTGTCGACCTGCTTTCAGGCAAGGTAGATATGGTAGTGAGGTTTCAGGGAGGAAACAATGCGGGACACACGGTAGTTAAAGGAGATGATGAGTTTAGACTTCATCTGATACCGTCAGGAATATTATATCCCAGTGTCATTTGTTTAATTGGAAATGGAGTGGTGCTGAATCCCGAAGTGCTGATAGAAGAACTGGACAACCTTGAGAGCAAAGGAGTAAGCACCGATAATCTAAGGATTAGCTGCAATGCGCATCTGGTTATGCCTTACCATATAATTCTGGATAAGGCAGGTGAACACAGGCTGGGTAAATCTAAAATAGGCACCACGCATAAGGGCATCGGGCCGGTATATGCCGATAAGGCCCTAAGATCGGGGATAAGGACACAGGACCTGCAGGATTTGAAGATATTCAGGACTAAGCTGGAAGAATCTCTAAAACTGAACAATAAAATCCTTGAAAGAATTTACGGGATAAAGCCTCTGGACATAGAAGAGATTTTTAATAAATATAAGCAGTACGGCAAGAGAATCAATAAATATATAGTGGATGTTACATTTCTATTATGTGAAGCTCTGGATAATAATAAAAAGGTGATGTTCGAAGGTGCACAGGCTACCATGCTGGATATAGATCATGGTACGTATCCTTATGTGACCTCATCTTCGACTGTTGCCGGGGGCGTCTGTGTCGGAGCCGGGATCGGGCCAAGCAGATTGGATGAAGTACTGGGTGTAGTTAAAGCTTATACTACCAGGGTAGGTTCGGGACCTTTCCCTACTGAAGATAACGGCAAAACCGGGCGGTATCTGAGAGAGAAGGGATATGAGTATGGAACAACCACGGGAAGGCCCAGAAGATGCGGCTGGCTGGATGCGGTTATACTAAACTATTCAATTATGATCAATTCCATAGACAGTATTGCCATAACCAAGCTGGACGTACTCAGTGGCCTCAAAAAGATTAAGATCTGCACAAGTTATAAGTACGAGGGTAAAATTTATAAAGAATTGCCCAGTCACCAGACTATTCTGCATAAGTGTACGCCTGTATACCAGGAATTTGAGGGATGGGACGATGATATAAGCGGAGTAAATAATTTTAAAGATCTTCCCCGGCAGGCCCAGAATTATATAAAGAATATTGAAAAGATTACAAAAGTTCCGGTTTCAATGATCAGTGTGGGCGCCGAGAGAAATAAGATTATTGTAAGGGATGATAGTTTCAGAAGCAGATTGTTTGATCAGAGCAGAAGGTCGACACTCATAGTTTAATAAAAAATATAAAGGAGTAAATTGAATATCCTGGTAATAGGCGGCGGCGGAAGAGAGCACTGCCTGGTATGGAAAATTTCAAAAAGTCCGCTTGCAGATAAAATATATGCTGCCCCGGGAAATGCAGGAATAGCTGAAATAGCTGAATGCATTGATATAGACATATCAAAGAATAACTTCAGCGGACTTCTAGAACTGATAGAAGATATGAAGATAGATTTAACTGTGGTTGGCCCAGAGGCACCGTTGGTGGATGGAATAGTCGACTATTTTGAACCAAAAGGACATAAGATTTTTGGTCCTCTCATGCAGGCCGCTGCTATGGAAGGCAGCAAGGTTTTTGCCAGGGAACTGCTCCGAAAATATGGCATTCCTGCCGCAAAGGGCATTGTCTTTAAAAAGGAAAATCACAGGGAAGCTATGGATTATATTCAAAAAAGAGAAAGTTTTCCTGTGGTAATAAAAGCCGATGGTCTTGCAGCCGGAAAAGGCGTGGTCATTGTAGATGATAAAGATGAGGCTCTGGAAGCAGTGAACGACTGTTTTAAAAAGGGTAAATTCGGAAGTTCGGGAGACAGGATATTAATTGAGGATTTTTTAGAAGGGTATGAAGTATCGGTGCTGTGCCTTTGTGATGGAAGCAGGATTGTCCCCATGGCCCTGGCACAGGATTATAAAAGAGTATTTGACAATGACAGAGGAAAAAACACCGGCGGCATGGGCAGCTATAGTCCGGTACCCATGGTCGGGGAACTTATCTACCAGAGAATATTAGATGAAATTATTTTTCCTACCGGTGATGCAATGGTAAGGGAGAATATAAAATATAAAGGGATTCTTTATGCAGGAATAATGGTCAGCGGAGGTAAACCATATCTTTTAGAATATAACTGCAGGTTTGGGGACCCTGAAACTCAGGCAGTGCTTCCCCGGCTGGAAAATGACCTGGTCCCGCTGCTTCTGGGATGTGTGGATGGAAATCTGGCCGGAGAAAAACTCAGATGGGATGCGGACAGGTGTGTTTGTGTCGTGGCCGCATCCGAAGGCTATCCGGAAAATTCTTCAAGAGGGGATGAGATTGAGGGACTGGATTACTATAAGGAAAGTCGGGATATAATGATTTTTCATGCCGGCACAAAGATAAAAGGCGGCAAAGTGGCAACCAACGGGGGAAGAGTCCTTGGAGTTGTTGCCAAAGCCGGCACTTTTAAAGAGACAAGAGAAAAAGTATATTCTGCGGTAGAGAATATTAAATTCAGGGGTATGCAGTACAGAACGGATATTGCATTGAAGGCAGAAAGGAGTGATTGATGACAGAAAGCAGTAAAAAAGTTGCTGTAGTGATGGGAAGTGTTGCTGATGAGACAGTAATGAAAAAAGCGTCGGATATCTTAAGGGAATTTGGAATCACCTATGATATACATGTGCTTTCAGCTCATAGAATGCCGAATAAGACAAGAGAATTTGCTAAAAGTATAAAAACAAGCGGGATAGAGGTAGTAATCGCGGGAGCGGGTAAAGCAGCTCATCTTCCCGGTGTAATTGCTTCTTATACCACTGTTCCGGTTATAGGGGTGCCTATCAGGACTTCTGATCTTGGAGGACTGGATTCCCTTTTTTCCATAGTACAGATGCCCTCAGGGGTTCCGGTTGCCTGTGTATCGGTAGACGGCGCCAAAAATGCAGCACTTCTTGCCATTCAAATACTGGCCCTGAAATATGATGACATTGCAAAGAAGCTGGAAAAGTACAAAGCCAAACTGGAATACTGAAAACCGGCTATGTGTATGAGAAGTTAAAGTATTTGAAATAAACCATAAGCTTTGATTAATTTTTTATGCTGTCCTTGCTGACAGCAAACGGGCTTAGTTTTGACAAAGTTTTTATATTACCATAGAGGTTCGGGATAGCAGTTAAAAGAAAAATAAAAATAAAGGTAAAAGATTACGGTTTCTATTACGGAAAAGTAAAAGTGCTGTCGGACATCAACATGGATATTGAGAAAAACACCATAACTGCAATAATCGGGCCGTCGGGCTGCGGTAAGTCAACGCTCCTCAGGACTTTTAACAGAATGAATGACCTGCTTCCCAATACCAGGGTAGAAGGAGAAATAATAATTGATGGAATTAATATATACAAGACTGACGTAGACGTTGTGGATTTACGCAAAAGGGTCGGTATGGTATTTCAGAGACCAAATCCTTTTCCCAAGACTATTTATGATAATATTGCTTACGGACCCAGGCTGCATAAAAGATACAAGAAGCATAAGCTGGATATGATTGTAGAGAGCAGCCTTAAAAAAGCAGCTCTCTGGGATGAAGTCAAAAAAAAGCTTAATACTAATGCCCTGGATCTTTCGGGCGGCCAACAGCAGAGATTATGCATTGCAAGGGTGCTTGCCGTAAATTCGGAAATAATACTTATGGACGAGCCGGCTTCTGCGCTGGATCCCATCTCAACCCAGAAGATAGAGGATCTGATAGATGAGCTTAAAAGCAATTATACTATAATAATAGTGACCCATAATATGCAACAGGCCGCAAGAGTCTCTCAGAAAGCAGCTTTTCTGCTTACCGAAAATATTGACCAGCCGGCAAAATTAATCGAGTATGATTATACCAATAAGATTTTTACCAACCCTAAAGACAAAAGAACAGAGGATTATATTACCGGAAGGTTTGGTTAGTCAGATATTTGTTTTTGACATCTAATATTTCATACAATATAATACCTCAATTAAATAATTACATTTAAGTTTTCAAGTACTAAAAAGTAATATGCAGTTGTCAAGGTAAATACAAAGACTAAGGGAGAAATCTTTATGAAAGAATACAGTCTTACCGTTGAAGGTTATGAAGGATTGGTCAGAGAAAGAGAAGAACTTATAAATAATAAGCGGAAAGAGATTGCCGGAAGGCTGAAGGATGCAAAGAATTCAGGAGGAGATCTGGCAGAAAATTCTGAGTATGAATATGCTAAAAATGAACAGGCTTTCATAGAAGGCAGGATAGAGCAGATAAATGAAATTCTCAGTAACTATACAATCATAGGCAAGAAGAATAAAAAAGAGATGATTAGTCTTGGCTCTATTGTGGTGGTGAGGGATATGGACAAAAAAAAGGAGAAAGAATTCAAGATTGTAAGTTCTATTGAGTCCGATCCTGATAAAAATAAGATATCAGATGAATCTCCAATGGGGAGGGCACTGCTGTTTAAAAAGATTGGAGACGAGGTATTGGTGAAAATCCCCAATGACACCAAGAAGTTAAAAATAATAAAAATCAAATAGGTATTTAGTCTGTAAGAAATATGAAAAATAAAGGGGAAAAAGAAACTTCGGCAGCCAATTATAAATATGGCAGGAAGATACGTGCTCCGGGAAAAGAATTTTTCCTGGAGTCAGAAGGACCGCTTGGCGAAGCACCGGGCGCAAAGCTTGAAAAAGTAAAGGCTCTGATAAAAAACGGAAATGAAATTTATAAAACCAGATTTGGCAAAAGCCATAACGCAGCAGACATAAAAACCAGATACTCCGGGCTTAAAACCGGTGAAAGCACGGATGATGTATTCAGGATAGCAGGAAGACTGATGAGTTTTAGGAAACATGGCAAGGCCACCTTTAGCGATATAAAAGATTTCACGGATAAGATCCAATTATATATAAATTTAAAAAATGTGGGCCAAAAAAAATATGATGAATTTTTAGACCTGGACATCGGTGACTGGGTAGGCGTGGAAGGAACGGTTTTTGTAACCCATGCCGGAGAGCTTTCAATAAATGTTTCCGGATTTGAACTTCTGAGTAAAGCCATAAGAATACTTCCTGAAAAATGGCACGGACTCAAAGATAAGGAATTAAGGTACCGGCAGAGGTACCTGGATTTTACGGTAAATCCGGAGGTAAAAAAAGTATTTCTGACAAGAATAAAAATAATAAATGCCATAAGAAAATTTTTAAACAGCAAAGGCTTTATGGAAGTTGAAACGCCAATGCTCCAATCGATTCCGGGTGGTGCCGCAGCAAAACCTTTTATGACTCATCACAATGCACTGGATATGGATCTTTATTTAAGGATTGCACCGGAGTTATATTTAAAAAGGCTGATTATAGGCGGATTTGAAAAGGTTTTTGAAATAAATAGAAACTTCAGAAATGAGGGAATATCATATAAGCATAATCCTGAATTTACTATGCTGGAATTTTACCAGGCGTATGCTGACTACAATGATATGATGGATCTGACTGAAAATCTGGTAAAATTTGTTTCCGAACAATCTATCGGTAGTTTAAATGCGGATTATAGGGGAAATAATATTAAGCTTGAAGGGCGGTGGAAAAAACTTTCAATGCTTGAAGCAGTAAAAAAAATTGGCAAAGTCGATGTAGATTTTAACAGCAGCATGAAAGATTTGCTGAAGGTAGCGGAAAGTTTCAATATCGAAGTGGAAAAAAATTCGGGGAAAGGAAAAATCATAAACAAGATTTTTGAAGTAGTGGTTGAGCCCAAGCTTATTCAACCCACATTTATAAAAGATTATCCAATAGAGATATCCCCACTAGCTAAAAGGCACCCTCAGGATGAGAATCTGACGCAGAGATTTGAATTGTTCATAGGAGGAGAAGAGATAGCAAATGCTTTTTCAGAATTGATCGATCCCGGAGAACAGTTTGAAAGATTTAAAATTCAGGTAAAAAGCAAAGATGAGGAAGAAAGAATTACAGGCAAAATAGATCTGGATTTCCTTAAAGCTCTGGAATATGGGATGCCGCCCACCGGCGGGGAAGGAATTGGGATCGATAGGCTGGTTATGGTACTGACTAACAGCAGTTCCATAAGAGATGTCATTCTTTTTCCTCTCTTAAAACCGGAATAAATCCGGAATCCTTTGTGCTTATTAGTTTGATATTAAGAAAAAAGTGATATAATTTTGCTGCAGCTTAGATAATTAATTCTGGAATGGTGATAAAAATATGAATTGTGATTTTTGCCATAAAAATGAGGCAAATATACATTTAATAAAAATTCAGGGTGGAAATGTAGAAAGAATAAATATATGTAAAGAATGCGCCGCTGAATTTTCTTTTTTAAATGAAGAGGATTTTTACGGCGATTTTGCAAAAATTCTATACAGGTTTTTCCAGGTAGGAGATAACGGCTTCCATATCGGAAGAGATAAAAAGATATTGAGAAGCATTAATTACAGCAGGAACAGAAAATGCTCTTTTTGCGGAATTGACTTAAAGACCATTAAAAAGATAGGGAAAGTAGGCTGTAGTAATTGTTATAATGAATTTAAGGATGTGCTCTATCCCGTAGTGAAATCAATACAGGGGTGTATTGAAAGCAGGGGTAAGATCCCTGTCAATACCAGCAGCAGAATTAAACTGGAAAAGAATATAAGGGATCTGAGAAGCAGGCTCAAAAGCGAAATCATAATAGAAAATTTCGAGGAAGCGGCAAGAATAAGAGATGAAATAAGGAAATTGGAAAAGAGTATATATGAACAGTGAGAATTTTTTCCTGTTAAAAAACAAGAACGGCAAAACCAGTCCCAAAAATACCGGGAACAGGATTATTCTAAATACGACCGTCAGGCTGCTGAGGAATATAACAGGATATAAGTTTGCCAGCGTCAGCAGCGGCAGGGAAAAAAGTATTTTACTAAAAAAAATAAGACAGTGCGTTGAAAGTACAAAAGAACTGGGAGCTTTCAGATTTTTTTTAGTTAAAAATTTGCAAAAGATACAGAGGGATTTGCTTCTTGAGGATTATATGATAAGTGCCAGAATAGCGGATAAAGTACAGGGGAAAGGATTATTTATAAGATCCGGGAAGATTAAAGGAGAATCATCATCGATAATAATAAACCAGGAGGATCATCTGATGATGCAGAGTGTACGCAAGTGGTTAAACATTTCAGAAGCGTACCATGAAGCGAGTGAGATTGAGTCGCATCTGGAAAGTAAATTAAACTTTACTTTTGATGAAAATCTGGGTTATCTTACGGCAAGTCCCATTAATCTAGGAACCGCCCTTAAAATATCTTTCATCATACACCTGCCTGTAATGGCTGCAAGTCCTAAAATTGCTGAATTTGTAAAAAAATTGAACCAGGTAGGGTGTCTGGTACATGGATATTTTATGGATGATTCGGAGGTTATCGGAAATTTATTCAAGATTTCAAATATGGTAACACTGGGCAAGGGTGAAGAAGATATAGTTGAAGAAATACAGGCAATTTGCTTAAATATCATTGACGATGAACAGAATGCCAGAAGGAAATTAAAGAAGAATGACCTTCTGGGGATCAAAGATAATATATGTCGTTCCTTTGGTTTGCTTAAATATGCTAAAATATTATCATATGAAGAGTCTGTTGAGCTCCTGTCAATAATCAGGCTGGGGCTCGATCTAGACCTTATCAGCGGGGTTAAGGATTTTGATTATTTTGAATTGATAAATAAAATAAGGGACCCTTATATTATACTGGACCAGGAAATAAGCGAGAAAGTAGACAGTGACAGAATGGATTTAATGAGGGCAGATTTAATCAGGGAAAAAATATTAAAAGAAAGTAGTTAAATGTTTGAAAGATTTACAGAAAGAGCAAGGAAAGTAGTAGTAAAGGCTCAGGATGAAGCAAGATTCTTAAAACAGAATTATATAGGTACTGAGCATATCCTTTTAGGCCTGATCAATGAAAAAGAAGGAATTGCGGCAAAAGCCTTCCATGAATTAAATATTGCTTTTGACGATATCAGGTCAGCGGTAAAGGATGTGGTTACAAAAGGGTCATCAGAGTCTTATGAGCATATTCCTTTTACTCCCAGAGCAAAAAAAGTTTTAGAACTGTCCTTGAGAGAAGCTCTTCAGATGGGTCATAATTATATAGGGACGGAACATATACTGCTGGGCCTTTTAAGAGAAGGAGAAGGAGTAGCTGCAAGGGTTTTAAACAGCATGGGCATTACTCTGGATAATGTAAAAGAGAAGGTAAAGGAATTGCTTAACAAACAATCTTTTTACTCTCAATCAGATAGAATGCTGAATGGTAGAAGTCAGAAAAAGATACTTAAAATGCTGATGCAGTATGGAAGGGATTTGACTTTGCTGGCCAGAGAAGGAAAACTTGATCCGCTTATAGGAAGAAGGAAAGAAATCGAAAGGATAATTCAGATTCTTTCCAGGAGAACTAAAAATAATCCCATACTAATTGGAGAATCAGGAGTGGGAAAAACGGCAATTGTCGAAGGGCTGGCACAACTCATATGTTCAAAAAAAATTCCTTCGAATCTTGCCGGCAAGAGGATATTTACTCTTGACCTGGGTGCGCTGGTTGCAGGTTCAAGGTATAGAGGAGATTTTGAAGAAAGATTGAAAAAAGTACTGGCCGAGATCAAAGATGACGGGGATATAATATTGTTTATCGATGAGATCCACACTCTGGTAGGTGCCGGTGCCGCCGAAGGTGCCATTGATGCCGCCAGCATACTGAAACCTATGCTGTCAAGGGGGGAAATCCAGACCATAGGAGCCACTACTGCCAATGAATATCGGAAATATGTCGAAAAGGATAAGGCCCTTGAAAGAAGATTTCAACCCATTTTTATAAACGAGCCTACTGTGTATGAGACAATTGAAATTTTAAAGGGACTGAAAAGCAAATATGAATCATTCCATAGTCTTAGCATAACAGAAGGTGCCATACTATCTGCCGCAAAATTATCTTATAGATATATATCCGACCGGTTTCTGCCGGATAAAGCAATCGATCTTATTGATGAAGCGGCATCCAGGGTAAGAGTGAGAAGTCTTACCACCCCCCCTGACTTAAAAGAGATAGAAACAAATCTTGAAAAGATTATCAGAGAAAAGAAAAATGCCATAGAATCACAGGATTTTGAAAAAGCGGCGCAGCTGCGCGATAAGGAAAAGCAGTTATCCAGAGAAAAAAAGGAAATAGAGGAAATTAATACCAGGAGTAAAAAAACCAGCAAGGAGATTGTAAACGAAAATGAGATAACAGAGGTACTTTCCAACTGGACCGGTGTCCCGGTATACAAATTGACCTCAAGCGAATCTTCTAAATTGCTTGGGATGGAGGATAAGCTTCACAAGAGAGTAGTTGGTCAGGATGAAGCCATAAAAACAGTTTCCAGGGCCATAAGACGGTCACGTTCCGGCCTTAAGGACCCAAAACGGCCGATAGGTTCATTTATGTTTCTGGGCCCTTCAGGTGTGGGAAAAACAGAACTGGCCAAAACCATAGCGGAATTTTTGTTTGACAAAGAAGAAGCACTAATACAGATTGACATGTCAGAATATATGGAAAAGCATTCCGTATCAAAACTGGTTGGTTCTCCGCCCGGATATGTAGGGTATGATGAAGGAGGGCAGCTGACTGAAATGGTAAGAAGGAAACCGTACAGCGTAATACTTCTTGATGAGATCGAAAAGGCTCATCCGGATGTTTTTAATATACTGCTGCAGATTTTTGAGGATGGTCATCTTACTGATTCACAGGGTAAGAGAGTGGATTTTAAAAACACAGTTCTTGTAATGACCTCTAACCTGGGAGCCAGAGAAATACAGAAAAATACTCCTATGGGATTCAAAAAGATAAATACTGAAAATCTTTCTTATGATGAAATAAAAGATAAAGTGATGAGTGAGCTCAAACAGGCTTTTAGACCTGAATTTTTAAACAGGATTGATGAAGTTATTGTATTTCACAAGCTGCAGAAGCAGCAGATTTATAATATCATGGACCTGATGATGTCAAGGGTACAGCAGCAGCTTGAACTCCAGGGAATAATAATGGAGCTGAAAAAAAGCGCTAAAGAATTACTGCTGGAAAAAGGCTATGACCCCACCATGGGCGCCAGACCAATGAGAAGATGTATACAGAATCTAATAGAAGACCCTATTTCTGAAAGATTAATAAGTGGTGAAGTAAAATCAGGTCAGAAGATTAGAGTAAGCGCCAAAGATAAAAAGATGCACTTCGAGATAAAAAAATTAAGCCGGAGTGGTGTATTAAAAGTTTAATTCTATAGGAATATGAATAAGAAAAGTGAGGAATTATTACTGGATTGCCTGGAAAAAGTATCTCCGGGAACAGAGTTGAGGCTGGGTATTGAATATATACTCCAGGGAAAAACAGGCGGGCTGGTTGTGGTGGGAGATTCGGAAGAGGTACTGAAGCTGGTAAACGGCGGATTTTATATAGGATGCAGCTTTTCGCCCGCGAAATTTTACGAACTTGCAAAAATGGATGGGGCCATTATATTGAGCTCTGACGGTAAGCGTATATTATATGCCAACACCCATCTTTTTCCCAATCCGGATATTAAGACTTCAGAAACAGGCACCAGGCATAGAACGGCACAAAGAGTGGCCAAGCAAACCAATACTCTGGTTATTTCAATTTCCATGAAGAGAGATGTGGTCACTATATATAAGGGGGATATAAGATATATGCTTGAAGAGCCGAGAGTGGTTCTATCCAAGGCAAATCAGGCACTGCAGACGCTTGAAAAATACAAGGAGGGATTGGATGAACTTACATTTACCCTGACTGTGAGAGAATTGGAGGATCTGGCGACACTTTACGACGTTACCAGTGTTCTTCAGAGATCAAGCATTGTCCAGAGAACTGAGAAAGAAGTTAAAAAATATATATGCGAACTGGGTGTTGACGGCAGGCTCCTCAGTATGCAGATCGAGGAACTGATGGCCAATGTTACCAGCGATTCATTAAATATTATAAGTGATTATTTACATTCAAACATAAAAGCAGAAACAGTTGAATTGAGGGATAGGATAAATCTACTGGGTGCAGGAAAGCTGCTTGAGCTGGATAAGATTGCAGGAATTTTGGGGTATGAAGTCGAGGGGAGCCTAAAAGAAATCAGTGTACATCCAAGGGGATTAAGGATTGTTTCGGAAGTAAGAAGACTTCCTCAACCAATTGTGGTTAATTTAATTAATAAGTTTGGTAATTTAAGGAATATTCTGAATGCTAGCATAGAAGATTTATCTGAAGTTGCAGGCATGGGAAAAGCAAAAGCTATGAACCTGCATGACAGATTGAAAAAATTTTCTGATTATTATTTATACAATGAACTCTATAATAAAAAAGGAGGAACATCCCCGAAAATTAAAATATAGCGTTTAAGAATATTATTTTAATTATCAAACTTATATATTCAACCAGAAGCAATACAGGTTTTTCAAAATAATAGTAGTGATGATGACTTATGAATGTAGCGATAATTACAGCCGCCGGGAAGGGAACCAGGCTAAAAGGCAATGTAAGCAAGCAGTTTATGAATATATATGGAAAACCTATACTTGCTCATACCATCTCCGCTTTTCAACAATCTTCTAAGACAAAGAAAATATTTGTTTCGGTACCTAAAGATCATATAGAATTCTGCCGGAAGAATATAATCGAAAGATATTCATTTGATAAAGTAAAAAAGCTGGTTATTGGCGGCAGCAGCAGACAGGAATCTGTTTACAATGCACTTATAGGAATACCTTCCTCAACCAGAATAGTATCGATTCATGACGGTGTCAGACCGCTTATCACCGCTGAGGAGATTGATATGATGATAAGTACCCTGATAAGAGAAAACAGGAAAGACTCCAGGATAAGAGGAGTGATAATGGCATCATCGGCAAAAGAGACCGTAAAAATAATGAGTAAAAATAATATTAGCAGGACAATTTCCAGGGATAAGGTGTGGAACGCCCAAACTCCGCAAGTGTTTTTTTATGATATTATTTTAAAAGCTCACCAACGAGCAAGAAAAGATAGTTTTACAGGGACAGACGACGCCTGCCTGGTGGAAAGGATGAACTGGAAAGTTAATGTAGTAAGAGGCAGGCATGAAAATATAAAAATAACAACTCCTGTTGATTTGTTTCTGGCAGAGTTGGTTATGACCAAGAATGGCAGGAGACAATAATTAGAATAAAAAAATATTTAGAGGTCGGGATTTTATGAGAATCGGATTGGGATTTGACGTTCATGCTTTTAAAACCGGCAGGAATTTAGTGCTGGGCGGGGTAAAAATAGACTATAATCCGGGGCTGGCAGGACACTCGGATGCCGATGTTGCGGTGCATGCCGTAATGGATGCTATTTTGGGGGCATGCGGTCTGGGTGACATTGGAATTCATTTTCCGGACAGTGATATGAAATATAAAAATATATCAAGCATGCTGCTGCTGGAAGAAGTTAGAAAAAAGATGGAGAAAAAGAAACTGGCCGTGGTCAATGTGGACCTGGTTTTAATAATGCAAAAACCAAAAGTTTCAGAGTATTTTCCGGAAATGGAAAAGAATATAGCCAGGGCACTGAATATAGACAGCAATATGGTAAATATTAAGGCAACAACTACCGAAAGCCTTGGATTTTGCGGTAGAGAGGAAGGAATTGCCGCACAGTGTGTGATTCTTCTAAAATAAAATTTCTATATAGAAAAACAATGGAGAGAATATGACAGCCCGTTTTAGATTTGCCCCATCTCCCACCGGAGGTCTTCACATAGGAACAGCAAGAACTGCGCTGTTTAACTGGCTGGCTGCAAGGAGCATGGGGGGAAAGTTAATTTTAAGAATTGAAGATACCGATATTAAAAGATCCGACAGAAATTATGAAAAATCCATAATAAAAGATTTAAAGTGGCTGGGGCTGGACTGGGATGAATTTTACAGGCAGAGTGAGAGAACCGAAATTTATAAGAAACTGGCAGATGAGTTGCTGAATAAAACTAAGGCATACAGATGCTTCTGCTCGCAGGAAAGGCTTGAAAGCTTGAAGAGAAAACAGTATTCGGAAGGCAGAATGTCAAAATACGACAATCGGTGCAGGAACCTCACCGGTACGGATATAGAAAAAAATTTGAAGCAGGGTAAAAAATATGTCATAAGGTTCAAGGTGGAAGATGACAGGGAAATCACATTTAATGATTTAATAAGAGAGAAAATAAGTTTCAACTCGAAAGTTATCGGAGACTTTATAATAATTAAATCTGATGGCACACCTTCCTATAATTTTGCCGTGGTAGCGGATGACGGTGAGATGAAGATCACGCATGTGCTCAGGGGTGAAGATCATATCACCAATACGGCAAGGCAGATTTTATTGTTCGATAGCCTGGGGTTTAAAACTCCTTTTTTTGCCCATCTTTCCATGATTATGGGTGAGGATGGATCCAAATTAAGTAAAAGGCACGGATCTACGACTATTTCGCAGTTCAGGGAACAGGGATATATAGCTGAAGCGGTTGCAAATTATCTTTCAGCACTTTCATGGGCTCCAGGAGAGGATAATGAGATATTTGGCATAAACGAGATTTTAAGTAAATTTAAAATAACGGGTATATCAAAAAGCCCTGCTGTCTTTGATATAAATAAGTTAAAATGGCTGAATGGAATTTATATCAGAAGAAAATCTGCCGAAGAACTGGCAAAGATATGCATCCCCTATTTAATTAAAGAGGGGATAGTCAATAAAAAAGATCTGGAAGATAAAAAAATTGTAGAAAAAACTGTAAGGAGTGCCGCAGCATTTCAGGATAACCTGAAAACTTTAAGCGATCTTCCCCTGTACGCAGGCGGCTTTTTTAAAGAAAAAATTACCGGCTATAGCGGGGATGCGGAGGATATTTTAAAACTGGAAACATCAAAAACGGTGCTCAGGAGTTTTCTTGACGAACTGGAGTGTGAATTAAATTCTTTTGACAATAGTAAAGATATGGATTTTAATGAAAAGCGGAGCAGAGAACTCATAGATAAGACAGGGAAAAACCTTAAGGATTCAAATATAAAGGGAAAATACCTGTATATGCCCATGAGGGTATCCATAACAGGTAAAACTCACGGCCCGGAACTGTGGAAAGTTATTTTAATGCTGGGATTAAAAAACTGTATACAAAGAGTTAAACAGACCTTAGAATATATAAAAAATAATAAATTATGATTTATTGGTTAATTTATGGGATTTATAGCTGAATTAAAAGACCAGGTAAGATCTGCCAGGGAAAGAGATCCGGCCGCAGTAAGCACCCCTGAGATTTTGTTCACTTACTCCGGACTGCATGCGGTTATTAATCACAGGATCGCCCACTGGTTTTACAGAAAAAGGGTACCCTTTATCCCGCGATGGATATCCCAGTCCGGTAAGTTCATTACCGGAATTGAAATCCATCCAGGAGCAAAAATAGGCAGGGGCTTTTTTATAGACCATGGCATGGGAGTGGTAATCGGAGAGACCTCGGAGATTGGCGACAATGTTACCATATATCAGGGAGTAACACTGGGAGGAACAGGAAAGGAAAAGGGTAAGCGCCATCCCACTATTGGAAATAATGTGGTTATATCCGCGGGAGCAAAAGTGCTGGGTTCCATTAAAATCGGAAATGATGTGATTATTGGAGCGGGGGCAGTAGTTATAAAATCTGTACCCGACAGATGTACAGTGGTGGGAGTCCCTGGAAGGATTGTAAAAATCGGAGGGGAAAAGATATTATCGGATGAGTTCCACAGGATGAATCTGCCCGATCCAGTAAATGAGATTTTGAGCGACTGCTGTGCCAGGATTGATTTTCTGGAAAAGGAATTGAAGAAGATTAAAAAGAAAAAGTAATATCTAAAAACAGGATAGCTTCATCTACGCCAATTTAGATTAATTGTTTAAAAAGTTAACACCGGGAGGATACTGCTTGAGCTTAAGAGTTTACAATACTTTACACCGCAAGAAGGAATTATTTGTACCCATAGAGAAGGGAAAGGTCAGGATATATGTCTGCGGACCTACGGTATATAATTACATATCCATTGGTAACTCAAGACCGATTGTAGTATTTAACATGGTCAGAAATTATCTGGAGTTTATGGGCTATAAGGTAGAATACATTCAAAATATTACGGATATTGAAGATAAGATAATAAAAAAAGCCGGTGAAGAAAAAGTCGATTATAAGATTATTACCTCAAGGTACATAAAAGCCTTTATGGAAGATATTGAAACTCTGGAAGCGGGCGGCTTCAGCAGGATGCCACGGGCAACGGAAATGATTCCTGAAATAATAAAGATTATAGAAAAGATAATTAAAAATGGCTATGGTTATGCAGCTGATGGGGATGTTTACTTTGAAGTGGGTAAATTTACAGATTATGGTAAGCTCTCAGGGCAGGATATCAGCGAAATGAGATATGACGAGGACAGCAGCCGGGCAAAAAGAAATAAAGTCGATTTTGTCCTATGGAAAAAAGCCAAGGAAGGCGAGCCCTGGTGGGAAAGCCCCTGGGGAAAAGGGAGGCCGGGCTGGCATATTGAATGCTCGGCAATGTCGACCGCTCTGCTGGGCAGGAACATCGATATCCACGGCGGAGGTATAGACTTAATATTTCCACACCATGAAAATGAGATTGCACAGTCCGAGGCTGCTTTCCCCCAAAAGGACGATTTTGTCAGATACTGGATGCATAACGGCATGATTGAAGTAAGAGAAGAGAAAATGTCCAAATCATCGGGGCTCAAGGAAAACTGGATACTAAAGAATCTTCTAAGAATTTATTCTCCCGATACCATAAAATTATATATTCTTTCCACACATTACAGGAGCCCCCTGGAATTCAGCATGGAAAAGCTGGATGAAGCAGAGAAGGCTCTGGAAAAAGTTATAAGTACACTTCAGAATATTAAATTCCTGGTGGAACAGGTAAAAAATTTGCCGGGGGGAGAAACAGGAGAAAAAGCTGCCGCAAAAGCGGCTTCAAGGCTGGATTCCCACAGAAAATCATTTGAACAAAATTTTAGTAGATCCATGGATGATGACTTTAATTCAGCCAGGGCTATCGGGGATATATTCGAGTTTATAAGGAACATAAACAGTATTATACAGAAACCTGATTTTAAAATTAATACGGCTTACAGGAGGAGCCTGACCGATGCCTTTCGAAAAATTGAGAAACTGGGCATGGTGATAGGGCTTAACTTTGCAAAAGAGGTTTCAAGGATATCTGAAGGTATAGGAACCGGTGCAGAAATAACAAAAGGAGAAATAAAAGAAAAAATCAGGGACAGGGAAGCCGCCAGAAAAAATGGAGATTACGAAAAGGCTGATGAAATCAGGGACTACCTGCACCGTAAGGGTATAATATTGGAAGACAGAAAAGAAGGCACTATCTGGAAAATAAAGGATAGTGCAAATGGAAAGTGATTCCAACAGGTCTGTTTAAAAATCCCGAATGACAGTTTTTTATACATCTCTGTATTTTTTACCTATTTTTAAAAAATAGGAAAAAAGATATTATAATTATTGAGATAAGTTCCGGTAATTTTTTATTTCCATCACAAGGTCCGGGACATAACTATGGATAAGATATGAATATGGATGAAAATATAAACTATGAGTATATATCCGGCATAAACCCTGTTTGTTCACTGATAAAGGTGAATGCAGGAAACAGGAAAATATACCAGATTATCATTAATGAAAAGAGTAAAAAAGATCCCAGAATAAAGGATATTCTGAAAGAAGCCGGAAAAGGAAATATAGATATAAGAGAATTTGAATCTGCCCGGTTCAGTAAATTATACAGCGACAACCTTCATAATCAGGGTATCTGTGCCAGAGTGTCTCCGTATAACTACTGCAGCCTGGAGCGGTACCTGGAAAAGGAAGCCAGCGGCAGGAGCAGGCTAGTTATACTTGACGGAGTAACAGATGTGGGAAACCTGGGTTCAATAATAAGGAACTGCAGTGCATTTGATTTTAAGGGTATAATCATACCCAAAAGAAGAAGTGCGGCCATAAATGAGAGAATAAACAGAATTTCTGCCGGTGCTCTCGAAGAGGTAAAAATATTCAGGGTGGTAAATATTGTAAGGACCATCAAGGAATTAAAAAACAGGAGATTCTGGATTTATGGGGCCACATTGGATATAAACAGCAATACAAAATATATAGATGAGGTTGATTTTACCCTTCCTATGGCGCTGGTCCTTGGAAGCGAAGATAGGGGAATAAGTAGATTGGTCGGCGCCAGCTGTGATATTATGGTTTCAATTAAACTCGGCGGCAGGATGCAGTCACTGAATGTTTCAGTGGCAGGCGGGATAATCTTATATAAGATACAGGAGCAAATTGAGAGAAGAAAATAATACCGGAGATCTGATAATAGTAGATGGATATAATTTCATATTTAAGTTTTTTAAGCAGGAAGGATCGAGCAGCGAAAATCTGATTTATTTGAGAGAGAAATTAATAGAAGATCTTGCCTGGTACAAAATTCAAAAAAATTGCAGCATCACTGTTGTTTTTGATGGCAAGAACAGCAGTAATCCAGGTAGAAGTACCCAGATTATTGATGATGTAAAAGTTATTTATTCCGGAAGAGGAGAGACTGCGGATGAAATTATAGAAGAGCTTGTTGACAGGAAGAGCGAGTATAGAAAAGTATTTGTAGTTACATCTGATTACTCCCAGCAAAAGGTAGTCTTCAGGAAAAACATTTATAGGAAATCGGTCAGAGAATTTGACCTGGAGATAAAAGATTACAAGGATAAAATAAGAGAAGAAATAAAACTGCTGAAAAAAAAGTCTGATAGTGCATTTTTTTCTATTGAAAAAAGATTGAGTGATAAGACAAAAAAAAAGTTTCTGGAACTTCGTGATAAGTAAAATCAATGATTACTGTAAAAAAAATAATTCTTTTCCTTACCATAATTTTGTTTTTTTTCCTAAGCGGCTGCGGATTATATTACTATGACTTTCATGAATATGAAAATGGCACTGAGATCGATAACGGCAGCAGTTTTACAGTAAAGGAAGTAATAGATGGCGATACCATAGTCCTTTCAAGTGACCGGAAAATAAGATTAATAGGGATTAATACTCCTGAACAGGGCATGTATTTTTTTAAAGAAGCAAGGGAAATCCTGGAGATAATGATTCTAGGAAGGGAAGTTGTTCTGGAGAAAGATATTTCTGAGCTAGATAAATACGGCCGCCTGCTAAGGTATGTCTATGCAGGAGATCTTTTTATAAATCTTGAGATGGTGGCAAGAGGATTTGCGAATGCGTATACATATCCCCCCGATGTCAGGTATAATGAAATATTTTTGGAAGCGGAGCGGCAGGCAAGGTTAGACAATCTGGGGCTTTGGGAAAAATCAAAAGCCGGTGCGGTAAATATTGATTTGAATTATGACGCAGACGGGAATGATAATCTGAACCTGAATGACGAGTATGCGGTAATTGAAAATACGGGAACCGGTTCAGTTAATATTTACGGCTGGACGGTTAAGGACAGCGGTACCAGTATTTATAAATTTGGGAGATACTGCCTGGAACCAGGTTCTATCATATATCTTTATACCGGCAGCGGTAGTGACGGGGAAGGCAGATTTTATTGGAACAGCCCGAGACCCATATGGAACAATGATCATGACACCCTGTATCTTAGAGACAGGGAAGGGCTGCTGGTAGAAATATATAATTATTAAAACTGCCGTCATCCTGGTTTTTCCAGGCTGGGAGACGGAGTTATAGTTGACAGGTAACTTTATTCCGGCCGGCAGGATGTGCCAATCCAACTCTTCCATACACAAATTTTAAAAAACATCATTTTATCTCTTCTTCAATGAAATGTGTATGAATATTTCCAGATATAAAGTTTTTATTTTTTATAATCTTTTTATAAAAAGGTATGGTAGTTTTGATTCCTTTTACTTTAAATTCATCCAGAGCTCTCTGTGACCTTGAAATGGCTTCTTGTCTGGTATTGCTCCAGACTATGAGCTTTGCTATGAGGGAATCGTAAAAAGGTGAGACCTCACAGTTCTGGCAGATATATGTATCTACTCTTATTCCCGGTCCTCCGGGCAGGAAAATTTCTGTTATCTTTCCGGGACAGGGCCTGAAATCATTGTCAGGGTCTTCGGCATTGATCCTGAACTCTATGGAATGACCCCGTGGTTTGTAACTTTCTCTTAAACCGCTGATTTTCTTACCGGAAGCTATCTTTATCTGTTCTTTTACCAGGTCAATGCCGGTCACCATTTCCGTTACCGGATGTTCTACCTGGATACGGGTGTTTATCTCAATAAAATAAAAATGTCCTTTACCATCTATTAAAAATTCAATGGTTCCCAGATTTTTATAATTTATGGCCCTGGCAGCTTTAATTGCAAACTCCTTCATCAATCTTATAATTTTAGGGGGCAGATTTACGGCAGGAGCTTCCTCTATAAGTTTCTGATGCCTTCTCTGAATCGAACATTCCCTTTCACCCACACAAATGATATTACCGTAATTATCGGCAATTATCTGGAATTCAATATGCCTCGGTTTCGGTATGTACTTTTCCAGATAGACTTCGTCTGTTCCAAAAGAAGATTCCGATTCGGATTTTGCAAGCGGGAGATATGAAGCCAGTTCTTTTTTATTGGTACAAATTCTCATTCCTTTTCCGCCGCCGCCAAAAGCTGCCTTTATAATCACAGGATAGCCCAGGCGCTTGCCGAGCTTTAATGCTGATTTTATATTATCTACATTACCGGATGAACCGGGAATAACGGGTATTTTATTTTTTTTCATGACCTCTATGGCTCTGGATTTATTTCCTGCCAGTGAAATTGCTTCGGCCGGGGGTCCGATAAAGGACAAATTATTCTGTTTGCATATATCTACAAATTTTGAATTTTCCGCCAGAAATCCGTAACCGGGATGGATGGCGTCACATCCCGTAATTTGTGCAGCGCTGATTATATTATCGGCATTAAGATAGCTTTTAACCGGAGGGGCGGGACCGATACAGATACTCTTATCCGAGAATTTTGTATGGATAGAATCTTTATCAGCGGTGGAATACACAGAGACACTCTCGATGCCCAGTTCCCTGCATGCTCTGATTACTCTTAATGCGATCTCTCCTCTGTTGGCTATAAGCACTCTTTTAAACATAAAACTACTTTTTATCTTTTTTTAAAACCATTATTGTCTGGTCGAATTCTACCATATCTTCGTTAGCAACTAATATTTCTTTTATACGGCCATCGTATTCGGAATGAATTTTATTCATTAGTTTCATAGCCTCTATTACACAGAGGGTATCTCCTTTTTTAACGCTGTCTCCTGCATTGACCAGAGGGGGGCAATCCGGATCTGAAGCTGCATAAAAAGTGCCTACAATAGGAGATTTGATTTCCACTATATCTTTGGATTTTTCTTTTTTAGGTTCCGGTAGTTCTTTATCAGCATTGCTTTGTACCACCGAAGCATACCTGGGGTTGTTTATGGATATTTTTACACCGTCCACTTCCAGTTTTATTTCTTCAATATTGCTGCTTTCAACCAGACCGGTTATTTCTCTTAATTTTTTAATATCAAGACCTCTCAAACTGCCAGTTGAACCAACTCTGCCCAATCTGTGGTCGGGCTTGAGTCCGGCGGGACCATGATCTTTTGATGCCGGAGTTTTTTTATGTCCTGCCTTTCGATCTTCAAGAAATTTCCTGGTCTTTTCGGGAAAGAAACAATAGTTTAGAATATTCTCTTCTTTATCCGAAAGATTCTCAATCTCGCTTTTGCACTGTTCGTATATATCTTCTACTTCGAGGCTGATTTTAACTTTTCTCTCATCCGGGGAGCTTTCCAGTTTTTCAAGAATTTTTTTACTGACCTTTCGGGGAAGCTTACCAAAATATCCCCATATCAGCTTTTTTATCTCATCACAGAAGATTTCCCACCTGTGATCAGAGATAACTATATTTAGTATAGCCTGACTTCCTATAATCTGACCTATAGGAGTAGAAAGTGAAGGGTTGCCTATTTCACTTTTTATATTAAAAATTTCTTCCAGGACGGAATCTATTGCTTCAGTTTCACCAATTTCGTTCAGTTGACGGTAAATACTTGAAATGAGCCATTTGGGAAGCAGATTTTTATTGGTTCTATTTAAAATAAAATTTATGGAAAATATATCCTGTTTTATGTAAGGATATATTGATTTCTTTATGTTTTCACTTAATTGAAAAACTTTTAAATAGTCAAGACTGTATGAAATATCCGTATCTTTCAAGCTCAGGATATAGGAGAATATTGTGGGACTATAATCATTATAGGAAGAGGGAAGCAGGCTCAGGTCTACTCCGTCGCAACCGTGACTGCAGGCCTCAAAATAATTTAATACCTGGAGACCCCTGAGATTTGAGGTGCTGAAAAATTTGGGTATTTTAATTTCCCGGTCAAGATTTGTAAAAAGCTCGGCTGTTTTTTGGGGGACTATCATCGACTCGACGTCTTTTATACATATGCTGGTACAGCCGTATTTTTTTAATTCTGTTGCTGTTTTTATATAAAAATCCATATTCTGCAGGTCATCGTAAAGTATGGTCCCCTGGCATGCGGCACCATTTTCGACTATTGTAGATACGGTAAATTTTAAATTTTCAAGATCATTCAGGCAGTCATATACCCTGAATATATCAATTCCGTTTTTTACGCATTGCTTTATGAATCTTTGTATGAGGTTGTTGGAATAAACTTCAAGCCCTCCCAGATTTCTTGCTCCGATCAATGCCTGCAGCGGGATAGTGGAGATTTTGCCCTTAATATAGGAGACAATCTCCAGCGGTGTCATATTAAGACTACTATCAAGCATTTTTTCAAAGTTTGAGCCGCCCAGTATCTCCAGACTTTCGTATTTCGTACCCTCAAAATGATTCAATATGGTATTAAATGTCCTGATGTCTATATATTCCAGATCGGTATTCTGGAATATGTCTCTTACAGTGATATCATTTATTTTTATATTTCTCATTTTTGATTTTATTAATATTTATAATGATTACAGCGGTAATGATTTTTAGAAAATCTATAACCAGAAATGGTTGCGTGCCCAGCTTCCAGGTCTTACTCAGTGCGGATAAAACCGAATATGCACCGGTTATACCAAAGAAATAACCGAACAGGTGTATAAATCCAAAAAGATGGATTATTGTCACTCCGGCGGTGCATGAAAATAGGCATATGAGCAGGTTATTTAAAGAACCGGTAGTTTTCCTGACTGAATTTTCATATATATATCCTACCGTAAAAGCGGCGGCCAGAAATCCAATTACATAGCCGACAGTCGGACCAGCCAGAAAAACAGCCGCATTTTTGAATCCGCTAAAAACCGGCAATCCCATCATTCCCATAAGTACATATAAAGACTGGCTGGCAAGGGCCCATTTGCTGCCCAGGAATAAGCCGGAAAGGAGTACGGTTAATACCTGCAAGGTTATGGGAATTGGCGTAAAGGGCAGATACATAAATGAATTTGCAGATATTGCCATAAGAACCGCAAAGATTAAAGCAAATACCAGATTAAAAGCTATCTGGTCGCTGCGGTACTTTACCTTTATTTCTGAATTTTTTATGACCGGGGTCCCGCTCATATCCATAAAAGTTCCTCCCGAAGGATAAAAAAGCTGTGTTTAAAAAATTATAAGGCAAAGCCTTAAAGTCTTTTAAATAAGACGCTTCAGCATATGTAAAGTTTCATTGCAGAAAGCTGATCCGATTCTCATCAAGATTTAAAATAGTGAAACCATTGGATTATCACCCCGTCTCTTTATTAAACTGGTTCTATAAGTAAATTATAACGGGAGATTTATGAAATATCTTTTAACTGAAGAGCAAGATATGATAGTGGATATCTGCCGCCAGATTGTAGACGGGAGAATAATCCCTGCAAGGGCAGAGATGGATCGCGAAGGAACGTTCCCCTGGGAAATAATAAAAGAAATTGCAAAAAGTGACCTTTTCAGATTATTCGTTCCCCAGGAATATGATGGTATGGGTACTGGTATTTTTGAAATCTGTCTGGCTACAGAGGAACTAAGCAGAGGGGATCTGAGTGTCGCTACTTCTTATGCCGCATCGGGTTTAGGCATTATACCTTTTCTTGTGGCCGGAAGTGAGGAGCAGAAGAAAAAATATCTACCGCAGCTGGCAGAAGGAAAAAAATTAGCTGCTTTCGGGCTAACAGAGGCGGAAGCAGGCAGTGATGTCGGAAGTATAAGAACAAAAGCTTCGATAGAGAAAGATTGCTATGTATTAAATGGAACCAAGCAGTGGATAACCAACGGCGGAGAGGCAGATATTTATACTATTTTTGCCATGACCAATCCTCAAAAAGGGATAAGGGGTGCAAGTGCCATTATAGTGGAAAAGGGAACACCCGGCTTCGAATTTGGGAAGAAAGAAGATAAATTGGGAATCAGGGCTTCGGCTACCAGGGAGCTTATTTTTACAGATTGCAGGGTTCCAAAAGAAAATATACTGGGCAGTGAGGGAATGGGCTTTATAATAGCTATGAAAACTTTTGATCAGTCCAGACCTGTAGTCGGTGCTCAGGCAGTAGGAGTTGCACAGGCAGCTCTGGAGGAAGCTTTGAATTACTCTAAAATAAGAAAACAGTTTGGAACCGCCATATCTTCTTTCCAGGCCATACAGCATATGCTTGCTGATATGGCTACAAATGTCGAGGCTGCAAGAGCTCTTGTTTACCATACGGCAAGAGTGATTGACAGCGGAGAAAAAAATATTTCAAGACTTTCCTCGATGTCGAAAATATTTGCATCCGATGCAGCTATGAAGGTTACTACTGATGCGGTCCAGATATTCGGCGGTTATGGGTTTATGAAAGAGTACCCTGTGGAAAAGATGATGAGAGACGCAAAGATTACACAGATTTATGAGGGCACCAATCAAATATTGAGAAATATTATTGCTCTGGATATGATCAAAAGAGGAGTTTTGTAGAAAAGTCGGGTCGTAATTCACGTACAAATAAACTTTTTAGCATACATGGATTTTTTTATTATACTTGCAGGTGATTAAAATAAAAATTGTGGTGTGTATAAAACAGGTACCGGGCAGTACAGAAATTAAAATTGATTCCCGGACCAATACTCTGGTGAGAGAGGGAATAGATAATATAATAAATCCTTTTGATGCCTATGCTGTTGAAGAGGCGGTAAGGATAAAGGAGAGATTTAATGATGGCAATGTGGAGGTAATTGCCATGACCATGGGTCCTCCTCAGTCCGGAGATATGCTTAAAGAAGCCATATCGGTGGGTGTCGATAGGGTTGTTCTTCTTTCAGACAGGGCGTTTGCGGGAGCTGACACATGGGCCACTTCCAATACTCTGGCAAAGGCTGTAAAAAAAATAGGGGGCTGCCGCCTGATAATACTGGGCAAACAGACTCTGGATGGGGATACGGGTCAGGTAGGACCCGAACTTGCACAAAGGATGGGCATACCGTTTATAGGATATGCCAGCAGTATACCTGAAATCAGTAAAGATAAAATAAAAATTAAGAGATTGATGGAAGATAGATATGAGATTTTTGAAGTAAATCTGCCTGCTGCAATATCCGTGGTGAAGGATATCAATATTCCCAGAGTCCCTTCCCTGAGGGGAAAAGTGAAGGCAAGAAATATGGAAATACCTGTATGGGATGCAAAAAAGCTGGAGGCAGATGAAGACGAAGTGGGACTCTCGGGTTCTTACACCCAGGTAATAAAAATTTTTACGCCGGAAATAAAACATGACATAAAGATGATAGAGGGCAGTACCGAAGAACAGGTTGAGCAGTTATATAAGGAGCTAAAGGATTTAAAAGTAATATAGGCAGGATTTTATGGAAATCAGGATAAATAAAGAGACATGCACCGGCTGCAGCATCTGCAGGAAAGTTTGTTTATATGATGCCATTGAGATAGTTAAAGGCAAAGCAGTGGTAAACCGGAATTGTGTATTCTGCGGAGCTTGTATTGAAACCTGTAAATTTAATTCCATAGAAATTATCGGTCTTAAGGAGGAAAAAAAGGATTTTTCAGATTACAGCGGGGTTTGCATATATCTTGAATCCCAGGGAAGCCGGATAGCGGATGTAGGATTCGAGCTTGTAAGTGAGGGCAGAAAACTTGCAGAAAAGCTGGGTGTGGAGCTGTCAGCAGTGGCTATCGGAAATGGTATTGGGAAAAGTGCAGCGGAGGCATTCCAATACGGCCTGGACAGGCTGTATCTTATGGACAGCGCCGTTTTTTCTGCCAATATAGATGATATTTACGCCAAAGCCCTGGTGCAGGTAATAAGCAGGTACAAACCAGAGATATTTCTGGCAGGTGCAACCTGGTTTGGAAGAACTCTTGTTCCCAGAGTGGCCGCTATTCTAAAAACGGGCCTTACTGCTGATTGTACCGGACTTGAGATAGATAAAGAAAAGAAGGTACTTCTTCAGACAAGACCGACTTTCGGGGGAAATATTCTGGCCACTATAGTCACCAGAAATGCCAGGCCCCAGATGGCAACAGTAAGACCCCATGTCATGGAAAAGAAAAAGATAGCAGTCGCAGCAGAAGACTACCAAGACAGGATTGAATATATAAATATTGATGAATCTAAATTTATAACTGAATACAATCTGATTGGTGTGGAAAAAGAGGTTGATGAGAATTTAAATATCACCGATTATAATGTTATTGTATCCGGCGGAAGAGGAGTGGGCGGAAGTGAAAAATTTTCTATGCTGAGGGAACTTGCCGGTCTGCTGAGAGGAGTGGTGGGGGCATCAAGGGCAGCAGTTGATTCGGGCTGGATATCTTATCCTCACCAGGTGGGTCAGACAGGGAAGACAGTTAATCCCAAATTATATATTGCCTGCGGAATATCCGGAGCGATCCAGCATCTTGCCGGTATGCAGACCTCGGATATTATTATTGCCGTAAATAAAGATTCAAGTGCTCCTATTTTTAAGGTTGCAAATTACGGTATAGTCGGGGATATTTTTGAGGTAGTACCCATGCTGATAAAGAGAATAAAAAACGGAAAACCGCTTGTATAGTAATTATTCTTCATTTTTTAATTAGAGTCAGCATTTCAATATTTTCTACATTTACAAAAACAATATCATTCTTGCCGCTGATATTTAAAGCACTTTTTGGTGTTTCTTCCAGAGGATATACCATGGCATCTGTTATCGGTATGAATCTACGGGTCTGAGTTTTAATATAGTCGCTGACCCTGCTGCCCGGCATGGTATGCATGCAGCCTATTATTATCGCAGAGCTGGTTTTAATCTTTACATTTATTTTTTCTGTAGCTATTTTTAATGTCATATCATTACAATACCACTGTTCAATAAAAAATATGATACTTTAATTTTAAAACTATTATTTATAAATTTAATATAAATTTTTAATTATTAGAGATATAAAACCATATTTTAAAAGATAAGTCCATATCGCCTGATAAAAACCTTTCACAATGCGGATTATTTATAAGACCTCTGTACAAGAATCAAAAAGGGACATAAAAAAATGAAGCCGCTGAATGGAATTTGTTAAAAATTATAATATTTACAATATTAAATGTTTCTATATTTACTTTATATTATTTTGTGATATATTAATTAAAATTAATTAAAAGTTTATATTGGAAATTATATGAAAAAAGAAAAAAACAGGGATTCAGCAATTATTAAATCACAGATGATGGATGCCCTTATGAAGCATATTACGGACAGTATATATTTTAAGGGCCTGGATAGTAAGTTTATCAGAATTAATAAGGCTTGTTCGGAGAAGTTTAAGATGGCCGGTCCGGATGAGGCAATAGGGAAAACTGATTTTGATATTTTTACCGAAGAACATGCCAGGCAGGCTTATGAAGATGAACAAAAGATAATAAGGACAGGTAAGCCAATTGTAAATATTGAAGAAAAAGAAACATGGAATTCAGATGAGAACAGATGGGCATCAACCACCAAGATGCCTTTTTACAATGAGAAAAACGAGATTATCGGTACATTTGGAATTTCAAGAGATATAACCGATAAGAAAAAATCAGAAGAAGAGCTGAAAGAAAGCAGATCTAAGATTAGAGCCATACTGCACTCCAGCATTGACGGCATTTATGCCACCGATAAAAAAGGTAAAATACTTATGCATAATAGTAAATTCATTGAGTTATGGAAAATTCCTGCAAGACTTATTAATCTGGAATCTGATGATAAGATATTAAACTTTATTACAAATCAGCTTTTGGAGCCGAAGCAATTTGTTAACAGACTCCGTAAAATATATAACTCGAAGGAAAACTGTGTGGATGTTATCAAATTGAAAGACGGAAAAATTCTTGAGCGTTCCTCAGGTCCTTTAAAGCAGGATGCAAAGATTATAGGGAGGGTGTGGACTTTCAGGGATATAACTGAACAAAAAAGGGCGGAAGAAAAAATATGGTACCTGTCCTTTCATGATAAATTAACGGGCCTATACAACCGCGCCTTTTTTGAAGAAGAACTAAAAAGATTGAATACGGAACGACAGCTGCCGCTAAGTATCATCTTCTGTGATGTTAATGGTCTAAAAAGTATAAATGATAATTATGGTTACGATAAGGGAGACTTATTGCTTTGCAAAGTTTCGGAAGCACTGAGAAGCTGTTTTAGAAATGAAGATATGGTTGTCAGATGGGGCGGCGATGAGTTTATTATAGTCCTTCCCAATACCAATGAGGAAGATACCGATGATATAGTAGGAAGAATATGCCAAAACTGCCAAAAGAAAAGTAAACCCAGACTACCTGTAAGTATTGCCATTGGCACAGCTTTAAAGAAAAAGGTATCTCAGGATATCGATCTGATAGTAAATGAAGCTGAAAAAAGAATGCTTATGAATAAAAGGGCCATGAAGGCAAAAACTTAATTCAGGAGATTTTCTATTTTTTTAAATATGGTTTTGAAATCTTTGGTCCCGGCATAGTATTTATAATTTTTCTCAAAATAAAATAATATTTCCGGTAAGAATAATTCTCTTTCTATATCTTTTCCCAGTACAGCTTTAATAGATATTGATTCCCTCTCAAAAGGCGCAATGTCTTCTATATTAATATTTACATTAATTCCAATTCCTATAATTAAAAAGACATTGTTATTTATTCTTTCGACTTCGGATAGTATTCCACCCAGTTTTAATCTTTTATAATATATATCATTAGGCCATTTTATGGCTGCTTTTATGTTATATTCGGCATTTAAGACTGATACAACGGAATAAGCAGCGATTAAAGTGATTTCCGGAAGTTTTTTTTGTTCAAGTCCGGTTTTAAGAATTATAGTAAACCAGAGACCTCCTGCCGGTGATAACCAGGTCCTTCCGAATCTACCCCTTCCCCTTTTTTGTATTTCGGCAAGCACCACGGTTCCATTCTTGAGATTCTGTTTCTCTTTATGTATCAATTTCAGGGCCAGATCATTTGTAGACCCGGTCTCTTTTGCATAAATAATATTTCTTCCAATATCTTCGGTATTAAGGTACTTTTTATACTTATCCGCATCGAAATTCTTCATTTATCATACAACCTGTTTGTGTTGCCGAATTTATATTGTTATTGCTTATATAAAATCAGTGATAAACAATATTATATAAATATATGAAGTAAGAATAAACCACTAAAAAGGAAGTAAGTCCAATAGCTGCAGGTATTTCCGAACCAGGACCGGGATGCTTGGGTGAAACTATAAGCTTATTGTCCCGTCTATCTAAAAGCTAAAAGATTCAATTTTTATGCCATTAAGTTTCCAATAGGGAAGGTTTTATTTTATGAAAGAAATGAGCAGGGAAGATATTGAAAAAATTATTCCTCATAGAGAACCCTTTATTTTAATTGATAAAATTATCGAAATTGAACCGGGCAGGAGAGTCAAGGGGATAAAGTATGTCAGGCAGGAAGAATATTATTTTAAGGGACACTTTCCCTCTAATCCCATAATGCCCGGAGTATTAATAGTTGAAGCCATTGCTCAGGCAGGAGCAATTGCAGTACTTATGCTGCAGGAAAACAAAGGCAAGCTGGTTTTATTTGCCGGTATAGATAAAGCAAGATTCAAAAGGATAGTAAGGCCTGGAGATGAACTGGTGATAGAAGTAGAAATGGAAAATTTCAAAAGAAATGTCGGCAAAGCCAGGGGCAGAGCTATGGTGGGAGATGATATTGCCTGTACCGCGGATATAATGTTTGCCTTGAGTTGAAAAGAGTTTTAATTGAAAGGTAGAAAAAAAGAAAATGCAGTAAATCCAGAGGGTATTGTTTTAATGTTTCCGGGTCAGGGTTCGCAGTATCCTGATATGGGTAAAGAATTTCTGGATATTAATAATAAATACAGTAAGTATTTCAAGATTTCAAGTAAGATTGCAGGCAGAGATTTAATGGAGATAATCAGCGGTGAAAGCGGCAGAGGATTGCTTGACAATACCAGATTTAGCCAGATATCAATTTATAGTCTAAGCTGTGCGTTAAATGACTATATCATAGGCGAGCTTTCCGTAAATAAAAGACTTATAAGTACCTTACTGGGCCACAGCCTGGGGGAATACAGCGCACTTTACAGCAGCGGTGCTTATAGCTTCAAGCAGGGGGCTGAATTGGTGTGGTACAGGGGAAAGATCATGAGTGAGGCCAATCAAAAAACAGAGGGCATGATGGCTGCTGTCCTGGGAACTGAAATAAATGTGATTGAAGGTGTTCTGGCCGGTTTTAAGGACAAAGTATATGTTGCCAATTATAATGATTATTCGCAGACAGTAATAAGCGGATACAAACAGGAAGTCAGAGAGGCAGTATCGGATTTAATAGAACATGGAGCAAAAAGGGTAATACCGCTTAAAGTCAATATTGCCTCGCATTGTCCCCTGATGGCAGAAGTATCTAACCGGCTTGAAGAATTTATTGGTAAGAATATTAAATTCGGGGATATGAAGCTTCCCTTCTTTTCAACTACTGAAGTGGGCTATAAAAATAAAAATGATCTGGTAAAAACTTTAACCGGGCAGCTGACAAATCCCATAAGATGGGTAGAGAGTATTGAGTACCTGCTTGACCGTGGTATCAATGTATTTTTAGAAATTGGTCCCGGGAAAGTCCTGTCCGGCTTGGTTGGCAGGATTGCAAGAAAGAAAGGCAGAGAAGTTATGGTTTTAAACACCAGCAAGACGGAAGATATCGAGGATTTAAAAAATTCACTTGTAAGGGAAGGATTTATATATGAGGCTTGAAAATAAAGCAGCGGTGGTAACCGGCGGTGCCAGGGGTATAGGAAAAGAGATTTCCCGGACTTTTCTTGATGAAGGCGCATCTGTATATATTTTTGATGTTAACGAACAAGAGGGAAATAAAACGATAAGCGAGTTTACACCGGTTTACGGCGGCGGTAAAGTAAAGTTTTTAAAAGTTAATATAACTGATGAAAAAAATGTAGCAGACTCCATTGAAAAGATTATAGAAATTGAACATAAAATTGATATCCTGGTCAATAATGCCGGGATCACCAGGGATAATCTAATACTGCGGATGAGCATCGAAGATTGGAAAAAGGTGATTGATATAAATCTGACCGGGGCTTTTATCTGCTGCAAATATGCCGCCAGACATATGATAAAAAGCAGGAGCGGAAAGATAATAAACATATCTTCAATAGTGGGAGTTCATGGAAATGCGGGCCAGAGCAATTACTCTTCATCAAAAGCCGGAATAATAGGGCTTACTAAAACTCTGGCCAGGGAACTTGCCGGCAGGAATATACTGGTCAATGCCATAGCTCCGGGTTATATTAAAACTGAAATGACCGATAAGCTGGACGATAAAATGAAGGAAAAGTTAATGAAACAGATTCCCACTGGACGGCTGGGCAGTGTAAGCGATGTAGCAAAAACGGCACTTTTTTTAGCCGGTGATGAATCCAGTTATATAACCGGTGCCGTAATTAATCTGGACGGCGGAATGGGCATTTAATCCAGGGATAAGAATTTATGCAAAAAGAGGAACGATTGATGAAACAAAACAATAACAACAGGAGAGTAGTTGTAACCGGGCTGGGGGTAATATCGTCATTAGGGCTCGATGTAGACAGATTCTGGGAAAACATTGTCTCAGGGAAATCTGGAGTAAGCAGAATCGACAGATTTGATGTTGAAAAGATAAGTTCAAAAATAGCCTCGCAGGTCAGGGATTTTAAACCTGAAGATTATATGGACTTCAAGCAGGCCAAAAGAATGGATAGATTTGCCCAGTTTGCAGTTGCTGCAGCAGTAAATGCCATAAAAGACAGCGGTCTCAAGATCAGCTCCGCCAATGAACATGAAGTGGGAGTTTATATAGGAAGCGGAGTAGGCGGGCTGTCAACTTTAGAGATGCAGCATGAGAGATTGCTGAATAAGGGTGCCGATAAAGTAAGCCCTTTTCTTATTCCCATGATGATCTGCAATATGGCGTCCGCTCAGGTCTCCATAATAAGCAAAGCCAAGGGTCCCGTAGGTACTTCCACTACGGCCTGTGCGGCTGGTTCAAATGCCATAGGCGATGCATTTGAAATAATAAGAAGGGGAGACGCAGAAACAATGATTGCCGGCGGAAGCGAGGCAGCTGTTACTCCGATAGGAATGGCGGGGTTCTCCAATATGCAGGCCCTTTCTACCAGAAATGATGAGCCCGAGAAAGCTTCCAGACCGTTTGACAGGGACAGAGACGGATTCGTAATGGGAGAGGGGTGCGGCATTTTGATTTTAGAGGAACTTTCCCATGCCTTAAAAAGAGATGCTGAAATATACTGTGAAATATTCGGTTACGGGCTATCGGGGGAAGCTTACCATATTACGGCACTTGAAGAGTCGGGTGCCAATGTGGCCAGATGCATAAAGAACTGTCTGGATAAGGGAGCCATTGACCCTGAGGAAGTGGATCATATCAATGCCCATGGGACATCAACTCAATTAAATGATGCTATTGAAAGTAATGCAATAAAGAAATGTTTCGGCCGGCATGCTTATAATATAAATATAAATTCAACCAAATCAATGACCGGCCACTGCCTGGGAGCGTCGGGCGCAATTGAAGCTTTAGCAACCATACTGGCTTTGAAAGATAATATTATACCGCCAACCATAAATTTGGATAATCCCGATGATAGGTGTGACCTAAACTATACCGCAAAGCTGAGTCATAAGAGAGAGGTCAATATAGCGCTTTCTAATTCTATGGGTTTTGGCGGCCACAACGTTACGCTGGGATTTAAAAAATACCTTTAACCGGGATAAAAGATGGAAAAAGTTAAATGTAAAAACTGTAATAAAGATATTGAAAATGAAATTTTTATATTAAATCTCTGGGTATGTCCGTATTGTAATCATCATCATTACATAAATCCCGGGGACAGGCTGCAGATTACAGCGGACAGCGGCAGTTTTACCGAGCTGGAAAAAAATATTAATTCGGTCGATTTTTTAAATTTTTATGACCTTAAATCCTACAGCACACGGCTTAAAGAGGCAAAGCTTAAAACCAGCCTAAATGAGGCAATTATAACCGGTGAGGCAAAGATAGACGGGAATGATGTTGCTCTGGGTATTATGGATTTTAGATTTATGGGCGGAAGTATGGGCAGTGCGGTAGGAGAGAAAATCAAACTTTTATGTGATCATTGTATTGAAAAGGAAATTCCCCTGATTATATTTTGTACCTCCGGCGGAGCGAGGATGCAGGAGGGCATAATGTCCCTGATGCAGATGGCAAAAACAGTGTCCGGCATTAACAGGGTAAAGGAGAAAAAAAATCTTTTTATTACCGTAATTACCAATCCTACTTCCGGGGGCATCAGCGCCAGTTTTGCCACTATTGCAGA
>Ga0315550_1000144_pt1 | contig 42983 bp, 37 predicted proteins | sample SalMarSW160190MG_2_FD_203100 | JGI IMG/M metagenome (GOLD analysis project Ga0315550, IMG submission 203100) | Salt marsh sediment microbial communities from the Plum Island Ecosystem LTER, Massachusetts, United States - Salt Marsh Sediment SW1601-90 ...
GAAGCCTATCGCAGTGCCACGGCTGGAAACGCGAGGAAGTTCCTTGAGACGCTCATCGACCGTGCGCCCTTTCCAGTGCAAGCGATCCAGGTGGATGGTGGCAGCGAGTTTATGGCCCAGTTCGAGCAGGCCTGTGCGGACAAGAACATCCGCCTCTTTGTACTCCCGCCGCGATCACCGAAACTGAATGGTCATGTAGAGCGAGCGCAGCGGACCCATACAGAAGAGTTTTATGATCTGTACATGGGGGAGCTGGATTTGAAGAGTGTCAATGAGGCACTGCGGGATTGGGAGGTCTTCTACAACACCGTTCGTCCGCATCATTCACTTGATTTGAGGACACCAGCAGAGTATCTTTATGAATATCACTCAGATTTGGCTCCAATTCCAAAACCGTCTCATATGTCCTGAACGAATACATCAATTTGACAAAGGCACAGCGATTATTGTACAATATGGAACCGGTTCCATTTTTCTAAAGAATCAAGGTTTTCTCGATGCCAGCGACAATCCGAGATGTGGCCAAGAAGGCTGGTGTGGGACTGGGAACAGTCTCACGAGTCCTCAATCAGAGCCCACAGGTCCGCAGTGCTACACGCCAACGGGTACTGGACGTGATTGACGAGTTGGATTACAGTCCCAACCCCATCGCCCGCCGGCTGTCTCTTGGAAAGACCCTCACAATTGCCGCCATCATCCCTTTCTTCACCCGCCCTGCAGCTGTTGAACGTTTGCGGGGTGTCACTTATTCACTCTCCGGCACGGAATATGACCTGATCGTCGCCGATATCGAGACTCCAGAACGTCGAGTCGCAGCATTCAAGGAACTTGCTCGCCGAGAACGGGTGGACGGGGTTCTGATTATCTCACTGCCCTTTTCGGAAGAGGATGCGGAACACTTCAAAAAATCCGGCATACCCCTCGTCATTATTGATGTTAACGATCCCATACTCCATGGTTTCAACCGCATCGTTGTCGACGATATCGAGGGAAGCCGAAAAGCCGTGCAACACCTCCTGGATCTCGGGCACAAGAAGATCGGTTACATCAGTGATGTACTTGAAGAATCGTTCCCATTTTCTGCCAGCCGTGCACGCTTCAGGGGGTATTGTCAAGCCCTCAAAGCAGCGGGGCTCGATCCCTGTCCAGATTTGCATCGTCATGGGGAACATAGTCGTTCTGATGCGAGGATCCTTGCGGCAGAGATGCTGCAAATGGCAGATAGACCGACAGCGATCTTCGCCGCGAGCGACACGCAGGCTATCGGTGTGTTGGAGGCCGCGCGCGAGTTAGGGCTGCGCATCCCTGAGGATTTGTCCGTTGTCGGATACGACGATGTAGAAATTGCTGAACACCTGGGCTTGACGACAATGCAACAGCGCTTGATTGAATCCGGGGAAAAAGGCGTTAGACTATTATTAGAAGTGATGGAGGACCCGTTAAGGGAACCCGAGTTCGAAACCCTTCCTACAGAACTCATTATTCGCAACACGACGGCTCCACCCGGCTGAGATCTTTTTAAAGAGGATTCTTCGCTGTTTGAAGTATAGGCAAACCAGGGGTTAACCTGGGTGCAAAATCCCCGCATATTGATCCTTGGATTTTCAGGGGGCGGCTAGATCGCCACCCAAGAGAGGAGGGAGCCATCTATAGGACAAGAGAACATTAGCGAACAGTAGCAAAGAAGCATACTGAACCAATATCTTGGAGGAAAAGAGAGATGAAGAAAAATTACCTATTACTGAGTCTCCTCATTCTAATGTCACTAATCCTAGCCGCTTGCGGGGGAGCAACTGAGGTCCCGACAGAACCTGCAGAACCAGCGCCGGTTCAGCCGGCAGCAGGTGAAATCGACTGCATGGGTGCCTCGGCAGGCGATGAGATCTCTATGATGTACCAATGGTCGGGAACCGAGGAGGAGAACCTGAACGCGATCCTTGCGCCGTTCATAGACGCTTGCGGGATCGTGCTTGCCCCCGAATCGACCCGTGACCAGGCTCTGCTGGACACACGTGTACAGGCTGGAACACCGCCAGACATTACGTTCTGGAACGTCACCCAGCTTGAACTGTATCAGGACCTCCTGGTATCCATGACGGATCTGGGTGTCCACGGAGAAAACTACGCCGATTACTGGCAATCCATCGGAACAGTTGGTGGCGAATGGCTGGGTCTTCCGGTGAAAGCCGACCCCAAGACGTTGATCTGGTACAGCCCGATCAACTTCGAGGCTTTCGGCTACACGGTGCCCGAGACCTGGGATGAGTTGGATGCGCTGGTCGAGCAGATGGTCGCCGACGGCAATATCCCCTGGTCGCTGGGTATGGAGTCCGGTGACGCCACCGGATGGACAGGCTCGGACTTCATCCAGGACATCCTGCTGGTGACGCAGGGACCGGCGTACGTGAACGGGATCATCGATGGAAGTGTTCCCTATGATGATGCTGGCGTGCGTGAAGCCTACGAGATCTATGGGAAGTGGGCCAAGGATGCGACCTACAACGTAGGTGGTGCACAGGGCACGCTTTCGATCGGGTTCTTGGATGCAATCTACAAGGTATTCTCGGATCCGCCCGAGGCGATGATGGTGAAGCAATCCGGCTTCGCCGGTGGCGCAACCGCCGAACAGTATCCCGACCTGGTGTATGGCACCGACTATGACTTCTTCGGCGTGCCGGGTGCGCAGGGTCTACAGGGTGGCTCGGACTGGATGATGTCCTTCAGCGACAAACCAGCCGTGAAAGGCTTGGTGGCTTACTTGAGCAGCGCCAAGGGTGGTGAGATGTGGGCCGAGGTTGGCTTCGATCTAACCCCCAACAGCGCTGGTGCGGACGCTTACACCGATCCAGGTTTAATGAAGAAGGGTGAGCTTCTAGCCAATGCGACCGGCTTCACACCGGATATCGGCGATTCGATCCCCGGTGGCTTCGGAAGTGCCGAATGGAAAGCGATCGTAAACTTCGTCAATGGCGCCGACTTAGCGGCATCGCTTGCGGACGCAGCCGCGGTTCAAGCTGAGGCACTCGTAGGCACCCCCGCTGTCGCTGCGATCGACTGCATGGGCGCCTCGGCAGGCGATGAGATCTCGATGCTCTACCAGTGGTCGGGAACCGAGGAGGAGAACCTGAACGCGATCCTCGCTCCGCTCGTTGACGCTTGCGGGATCGTGCTTGCCCCCGAATCGACCCGTGACCAGGCTCTGCTGGACACACGTGTACAGGCTGGAACACCGCCAGACATTACGTTCTGGAACGTCACCCAGCTTGAACAGTATCAGGACCTCCTGGTGTCCATGACGGATCTGGGTGTGCACGGAGAAAACTACGCCGATTACTGGCAATCCATCGGAACAGTTGGTGGCGAATGGCTGGGTCTTCCGGTGAAAGCCGATCCCAAGACGTTGATCTGGTACAGCCCGATCAACTTCGAGGCTTTCGGCTACACGGTGCCCGAGACCTGGGATGAGTTGGATGCGCTGGTCGAGCAGATGGTCGCCGACGGCAATATCCCCTGGTCGCTGGGTATGGAGTCCGGTGACGCCACCGGATGGACAGGCTCGGACTTCATCCAGGACATCCTGCTGGTGACGCAGGGACCGGCGTACGTGAACGGGATCATCGATGGAAGTGTTCCCTATGATGATGCTGGCGTGCGTGAAGCCTACGAGATCTATGGGAAGTGGGCCAAGGATGCGACCTACAACGTAGGTGGTGCACAGGGCACGCTTTCGATCGGGTTCTTGGATGCAATCTACAAGGTATTCTCGGATCCGCCCGAGGCGATGATGGTGAAGCAATCCGGCTTCGCCGGTGGCGCAACCGCCGAACAGTATCCCGACCTGGTGTATGGCACCGACTATGACTTCTTCGGCGTGCCGGGTGCGCAGGGTCTACAGGGTGGCTCGGACTGGATGATGTCCTTCAGCGACAAACCGGCCGTGAAAGCCCTGGTGGCATACCTGAGCAGTGTGCGCGGCGGCAAGATGTGGGCCCAGGTTGGTTTTGACTTGACCCCCAACACCGCTGGCGCAGCGGCATACACCGATATCTCACTGCTGAAGAAGGGTGCGATCCTCGCTGGTGCGACGGGCTTTACCCCCGACATTGGCGACTCAATCCCTGGTGGATTCGGAAGTGCCGAATGGAAAGCGATCGTTGACTACGTCAATGGCGCCGATCTCGATGCAGCCCTGGCTGAAGCAGCGGCTGTAGCGGCTGAAGCATTGCCATAAGTCTTTGCAAAACCTGGGGGCGCCTCCACGTCGGAGCGCCCCCAGTTGCTTTCTTGCTAAACCGGAAATGCTCTGGTAATTTTATAGGTGGAATTCCTCAATCTTGACAGTCAAGCTTTGCAGGAATATACCAGCCACCATAAATAGAACATATATGAATTAGACTCTTAAGTTTTCTGGTCGGAAGGAGGGCGGTCATGCCTCGAAGAGTCCCTGAAATTATGAAACAAGGCCGGGTGATACCGTGGTTTTATCTAGCGCCGGCGTTGCTTTTAATGTCATTTTTCATCGTTTATCCGATGTTCAATACCATAAGCTTGAGCCTGCAAAACAAGGATGGGACGGACACCGCCACGGCCGCATGTAGAGAAGGGGAACCCTGCTGGGGAATTCTTGAGAATTACCGGTATGCGTTAACGGCCGAGATAGACTCAACTTCATTTTCCTCTGCGTGGACATCGTTTTGGACTTCGTCCTACGGGAACAACATTAAGTGGGTTGTGCTCATGGTGTCAGGCACAGTTATATTGGGTATGTTAATGGCTGTGCTCGCTGACCGCGTTCGCTATGAGGCTCTCGCCAAAGGAATCATCTTCATGCCTATGGCAATCTCGTTTGTGGGCGCAGGCGTGATATGGAAGTTTGTATATTCATTCGGGACGTCCCAAGTCCAGATCGGTCTGCTTAATGCGATTGTCACCAGCTTAGGATTCGATCCGATTGCGTGGCTCTCTACACCACAGCTTAACACACTAATGTTGATTGTTGTCGGGGTTTGGATCTGGACGGGCTTCAGCATGACAATCCTCGCAGCAGCGTTGAGAGGAGTGCCTGAGGAACTACTCGAAGCGGCGCGTATCGATGGCGCTAATGAATTCAGAGTCTTCCGGCAGATCACCATACCTATGATCATGCCGACCATCATCGTCGTAGTCACGACCATGGTTATCAATGTACTTAAGCTTTTCGACCTGGTCTATGTAATGACCGGTGGAAACTTTGGTACGGACGTGATCGCCAACCGCATGTACTCCGAAATGTACGTTAACTTCAACCCCGGACGAGGCACCGCAGTGTCAGTTGTGCTCATAATTTTGATTATCCCATTCATCTATCTCAATATTACCCGCTTCCTAGAACAGGAGGCGCTGCGATGAATAAGGATAAAATCCGTAATATTCTGGGCAAAATCCCTCTGCATGTTATCGTCATCGGATTATGTCTTGTTTGGTTGGTTCCCACCATGGGTCTTCTTGTAACCTCATTTCGGCCATTCCAGGACGTAAACTCTTCTGGTTGGTGGACCGTGCTCTCGGCACCAGTGGGTGCCGACGATTATGAACAATATTGTGCCTCTTGCCATGGTCCGGATGGAGATGTGATGGCCGAGGCCGATCTCACCGACCAGGCGGTAGTAAATAAATATCCACGCTCACTTCAACTGTTAGCGATGCTGCGCAGGGAAATTGACGGGGAACCACATATGAAAGATGTTCCCTTTCCAGAAGCACAGGCTGCTGCCGACATCGCCGTTTACCTGAAGCGTATCTCCGGGATCAACGCACCGCCGAGCTTCACCGTTGATAACTATATCGATGCGTTTGTTGGGTATCGTGGAACAGGGACATACCGAGAAGTATGTGCTGCTGGTGAACAGGCTCTGGATCTCAACTGCAATCTCACCGATCTGCTCAATCCCCGTGGCATGGGGCGTGCGCTTGTAAACAGCTTGATCGTGACATTGCCAGCGACCGTCCTGCCCATCTTGGTTGCCGCTTTCGCCGGTTACGCATTCTCATGGCTCGATTTCAAAGGCCGGCAGGTGATGTTCGCCATATTGGTAGGGCTGCAGGTTGTGCCGCTGCAGATGACCCTGATACCTATCTCACGGATTTACGCACAGCTGGGTTTAAACGGTCAGTTTCTGGGCGTATGGTTATTCCATACAGGCTTTGGATTACCCTATGCGATCTATCTGATGCGCAACTTCCTGGGAGGGCTGCCAAGCGAACTCTTTGAAGCAGCCTATCTGGATGGTGCAAATCACTGGACAGCCTTCCGCCGCCTGGCACTGCCTCTGGCGATGCCCGCAATCGCGGCGTTGGCCATTTTCCAGTTCCTATGGGTATGGAATGACCTGCTAGTGGCTCTGGTATTCCTTGGAGGGACTAACCCAGTGCTGACCTATCAGATTAGCAACATGGTCACATCGCTTGGGTCAGGTTGGCAGTTGCTCACGGCGGCAGCTTTCATATCGATGGCGCTCCCGATCGCCGTATTCTTCGCCTTCCAACGTTTCTTTGTACGTGGGCTTCTGGCCGGCTCCGTAAAGGGATAGATCGTTCTGCTCATTGACTGATGGGGTTCCACCATACTATCGATACTGTCGGTGGTCCGGCGGAACCCTTATTAATTCCCAATCGGCTGATGTGTTAGGTGAACCCATCGAGAAGTGTGCAGGAAGCACCCTTGGCCTCCCAGGTGAAAAGATCGGGGTAGGGAAAACCTGGCCCGATTGATGGTCAGTCGAAAGGAGGGAATAGATCAAAATTGGCTGCCGACCCTAGCTCCCCCTATATTAAGCTCCTGCGCAATCGAATCGACATCGCACAGACGCCCCTCAGTGCTCCGGGCTCCAGGCTGCTGTTGTACCGTAACCCCAAGCAGGATTCGCTCTATTTAAAGTTCGCTGAGCGACTGATGGAGATGGTACCAGGATTGGAAGCTCATCGTAACCACCCACCCTTCTTGCAGAATTTCGTTTTGATCAACGATCGAGGAGACCCTCTTTCCTTTAATCTAGTCTCCTATCCGCATGCCCTCTTCCTAGAGACATCCTTAGGTATTTTCAGAATCACAATCCACGAGCCCGACAGCCTGGTGATTGGTTTGCCACCGGCGATCAGGGCAGGTGTCTGTTTCAAAGTGAGCAGTCTGTATGCATCACTTAAGACATTGCAGTTCCAAACGAACGGCAAGTTAATGAAGCACGAACAGACTCCGGTTGAGGGTGGATGCCAGCATGAATATATCGTTGCAGGTGGTGAGGATTTGGCATTGGTGTTTACCTTCGAACATCAGGGGAACAGCTGCCCCCAAGTTGCAGCATTTTCTGAAATCCTCACTCAAGCTGAGTGCATGTGGCACAAATGGTTCTCGCAAGCGCCGTCTATGAGTGACCCTTATCGAGACCAGTATTACTATGCATGGTGGGTACTAGCCAACAACCTTGCTGAACCTCGAGGCCAATTGAAACATGAAGGCTTGATGCCTTCAAAGCACCAGTACATCGGTGTTTGGAACTGGGATGCCGGATTTCACGCTATAGCCTTACGGCACAACGATCCCAGTTTAGCCCGGGATCAATTGCGCATTCTGCTAGAGAACCAACTTGATGATGGAATGCTCCCGGACGTTGTCCATGATGAAGGAATTGTGACTTCAATCGATCATCCAGTTGCGGGCATAGTTACCAAGCCGCCCATTCTCGCCTGGGCGGCTTTGAAGATTCATGAGGTTGACCCGAAATTGGAATTTCTGCGCGAGATCTATCCCCGCTTGAAGCGCTGGAACCGGTGGTGGGTCACCAAGAACGTCGGCGAAATGCCAAGTCTGGCGCAGTACAACCACCCTTACTCCTCTGGCCTAGATGACAGCCCGCTCTGGGATCGCGGCATCCCTGTCGTCTCACCCGATCTGAATACCTACCTTACAATTCAAATGGATTCACTGGCAGTTATGGCCGATCTTATTGGTTTACCCGAAGATGCTTCGGAATGGCGGCAGCGCGCCGACGCTATCACGGAAAGCATGGTCGAGCAGATGTACGACCCGCCCGGTGGGATATTCCAGGCGTTCTATCACGACGAAGCCGTTCCAGCGTTCACGCCATTTAACCTCTACCCTCTCTGGACTGGCCGGATGAACGCAGAAATTGAAGCGCGCTTAGTGGAACACCTGACCAACCCTTTTACATTTTGGAGCCCTTATCCTCTGCGTACCGTTGCGGGTGATGACCCAAGCTACTCTGCTACCACCATGTGGCGTGGTCCAGTTTGGATCAACATCAACTACATCCTCATTGAGGCACTGCAACGCGTGGGACGGAGGGCGCTTGCCGAAGAACTGCGCTCGCGCACGCTAGACCTTGTTGCCCGGAATGACGGGATTCACGAGTTCTACGACCCTGAGCAGGGAACACCTCCCGACCAAGCCGTACCGATGTTCGGATGGTCGGCGGCGTTATTCATCGATCTATGCCTTCAACTCAAAGTACCGCTGAATAGCATCGCGCAGCGAAAGAGTTAGCAGCGAGCTCTCCCGCGTTCTGCCGAATAATAATTTCTTCCTGCGACCTGGCCCATGGTGGACTATAGACTCAGGTTGACTCGTCAATGCAGTCGTCGGCCCGTTATTACGTCCATGTCACCAACGGATGCAGACGAGGGCTTACGCTCACTCTGAAGGTTGCCGGCATCAATCAAAAACTCCCTTCTGGTCAGGTTCAGTATTAGGAGGAGTACATCGCGAGTTCTGCTCAAGAATTCTTAAAGATCAGTAAAGCTCTGGATGGAGCCAGTGGCACCTAATCACCTAAAAAGGTGATTAGTAAGATACGATGTCGAGTCAATCCAGTTTAAAGGAGTCCGATCGATTGAGGGATTCGAACGGACCGCTCAGCTTGCTGGTATCTAACCGCCATCCAGAACTGGCGCAAGGTGTAAGTTTGCATCTATACTTTCATCCATCCAATTGCATCCAGCCCAACGCTAATCATCCCTTGGTTTGCATGCATCATTTTCAAATAACTTCTGCAAGAAGCGAGAGATGACCCCATCCAATTCTCCCAGGACTCATATTGTGACCTCACGAGCTGAGAGGGGGATTATTGCATGAAGCTCATGAGGTGTATTGGACTGCCATTACTGGTGTTATTAACGGTACTCATCCTGTTCCCGACCAGTTCAGTTGCTGAAGGGTTCCCCTCACACGAGACAAAGAGCAGTCGCGAGATCACACTAACGATACTTGGGAGGGTTGTTAACACCCAGGGAATCCCGATCGAAAAAGCAAAGATCCGAGTACTCTTAGACAGAAAAGAGCAGCCTATTCATCATAACGACGCGATTACTGCGTTCGTCCTCTCCCGGAGTGATGGGGTCTACATCGCGAAAGTCCACATCTCGCAAGAAGCACTTGAAGAAGCGACGTTTGTCGTCGAAATAAGCAAGCCCGGTTTTCAAAAAATTCAAAGCGTTGATATTAGGGATCTATTGACAGGTTCAGGTGAAGCTTTTTATGCACAGCTACCAGAAATCACCCTGCCCCGCGTTAACAATCAAGCCCTTGTTCTGGCAACGGGGATTTTCATCCTTGTAATCGGAATCATCTCCTTCAATCTGATGCATGAAACCACTGCTGCATTTATCGGTGCGGCTGCTATGTTGGGGACTTCCTATATCTTAGGAAGTCACAATCCCAATTATTGGATTCTTAGTTTTCAAGAGGCAATAACGTACATTGATTTTGACGTTATCTTTCTTATCATGTCCATGATGATCATCGTCTCCATCCTCGGGCGAACTGGCGCATTCCAATGGCTGGCATTAAGCGCCTATCGTAGCGCCCGAGGGAGCGCCTGGCGATTGGCAGTCATCTTAATGGTTATAACGGCATTCCTCTCAGCTTTTTTAAACAACGTAACGATTATGCTGCTTATGGCCCCCATAACGATTGAGATTGCTTTGATCTTGGGAATAACTCCAGTTGCACTCATCATTCCCGAGGTATTGGCCTCCAATATTGGTGGCATTGCGACGCTCATCGGCGACCCTCCAAACACCATCATTGCGTCATATGCGGGTGTGAGTTTCATGGAATTCCTCAGACATATGGGACCGATGGCAATCATTGCCATGATCGCCCTCATCATCGTCATCTACATGGTTTATTCGCCTGATTATTTAAAAGTGAGTAAGTCACCTGGAGAATCGCTACTCACTCGGTTAGAAGAAGATGCTCAAATTACGGATCCCCTTACACTCAGACGCACCCTTATCATCATAGCTATTATGATGGTCATGTTCTTCACATGCGAGTATTTTCTCATGCCTCCCAGCGTCGTCGCTATGATCGCAGCAACGGCACTACTCGTTTGGATACGGCCATCAATCGAAGAGATGATGGGTGAAGTAGATTGGACAACGCTCTTTTTCTTCATGAGCTTGTTCATTATGATTGGCGGGCTCCAAGAGGTTGGCTTAATCCAACGGATAGCCGAAACCATCGCTGGTTTTGCTGGCTCTAATCTTCTTCTGGCTACGATTACTGTGATCTGGGTATCCGCACTTGCCTCGGCTTTCATCAATAACATCCCATTCACCGCTGCAGTACTGCCGATCGTTACCTATTTAATGATCACACTTCCGGGTGAAGGGAATTTCGTCCTCTTGTGGGCGCTGTCCCTTGGTGCTAATTTTGGTGGTAACGCCACCTATATCGGTTCTGCGCCAAATGTAGTTTCCATCGGAGTCCTTGACCGGGCTGGATATCGGGTCACTTTCGGAGGATGGCTTAGAGTGGGAATCCCGGTCACAATTATTACACTCCTAATCCCAACGTTGTGGATCGTCCTGCGCTATTTCTACCTACATTTCTAAGGAGCTCTGCATGGGAAAGATACTGTGTGCAACAAGGGGTGGGGAAGCGAGTTACCGAGCACAAGACGCAGCTATCCAGCTGGCTAAGGAACGAAATGACGTCTTGGTCTTCCTTTACGTCGTCAATATCGACTTCCTCAACAAAACCGCTGCGCCCATCGTTGTTGACGCCGAGAACGAGGTCACGAAAATGGGCCAATTTCTACTCGTGATGGCACAGGAACGAGCAGCCGAACAGGGGATAGAAGCCGAAACAGCTCTCTATGAGGGAGAAGTGCGCGAGGAATTGATTAAAGCCGTACAAGAACTGGGGGCCTCGATGGTCATACTGGGTCGGCCGATCGACCCGGAGGGCGTCTTCGCGACGACTGGTTTGGAGAATTTCGCGGCAGCAATAACTGCCGAAACTGGTGTGGAGACTCGCATTATCTGAATTGAGATCGTCTTTAGCTAGTCCGTTTTCTGCTCAGGCCAAGGACCTCTCTCACCGTTCTTATATATTTACAAAGATCAAGGGGTGGCACAGGCGATTTGTGTGAATAGATCTTCAACTCGAACCGCGCCGCACCTGCGCACGATGACTTACTTGTGTAACCACCGAATACAAAATTACCCTCATCAACATAGGAGATAATTAACACCCCGAGGCTTCTCCACGAAGACGTCTGCTTGTTATCAGGTTTAAGTCATCAAAGAATACCGCCGAGGACCTATGCTCACATCGAAGGTTGCTTACATCAAAACAATTCCCTTCCAGGTAGGCTCAATAATTGGAGGAGTCCATGTCGAGTTCCGCTCAACAATTCTTGAAGGTTATGAAGGCTCTGGATGGAGCCAGCGGTACCCAGCCCCCCACAAAGGAGATTATTAAAATGCGACGTCGAGTCAATCCAGTTCAACTGTTTATCCGTAATATTGTTCGTCTTATCGTCTTCGTCCCACTGTGGCTGCTGATTGCACTGCCTGATTTCCGAGTCGTTTGGAACGGGATGGTGGGTTTCGGCGATGCTCCTCTTATAGGTCCCCTCGGATTTGGGCTCCTCAAGACAATCGTAATTCTATGGTTGGCGAACGTTCTGGCGCGTATGTTTTATGTTCTACCAGAATGGGAGCGCATGGTTTTACTTCGAATGGGGAAATCCGTCGGGACTCGTGGCCCGGGGCTGTTCATCATACCGCCTTTCCTGTACTCCGTTGCGCGCATCATCGACATCCGTATTTCCACTTATGAGGTCAAGGCAACGAGAACGCTCACGATGGATAATATCCCGGTGGATATCACCGCAGCTATCGAGCTCGAAGTGGAAAATCCAGAGAAAGCGGCCATCGATGTAAGCGATTATTGGAAGACAACCGAGTGGGCTTCAATGGAGGCGTTGAAGAGCACAATCGGCAGCAGCGATCTTAGAACACTGCTTAGCGAGACGGAGAAGATCAGCACCATGCTCAAAACAGAAATCGATGCTGCAGCGACGGATTACGGTGTAAATGTGCGCGCGGTGCGGGTCACAGATGTTACAGCGCCACCGACTCTTATCGAGGAACTCGCCGTGATCGCTCGTGCCGAGCGTAGCGCAAAAGCCAAACGAATCCAAGCAAATGCTGAGAAAGAAGTCGCCACGGCACTTGCTGAGGCCAGTCATACGCTCTCTGGACAAGAAGGCACAATGGAACTGCGGCAGATACAAGCGCTTCTGGAAATGTCCAAGGAAGAGAGCGCGATGATTATCATCTATCCAATGGACAGCCTCGCCGGAGGGCAAATCGCAAGCGCTACAGCGGGTGCACAATCTGTTAGTAGGATGATGGAGGTGCCCCCGAAGACTCAAGCCTGAGTTAAAACCCAACAACTCAAACAGCTGGATGGGAAACCCATCCAGCTGTTTGTTTGATTCCACTATCCGCTTAGATTGAAAACGATTCGGGGAAGGTCCCACAGGACGGAGAATGTGGTTATTGAATACCCCAAACCTCCCGGGGGCTTTGAACTTGCGGGAGGTTAATACTCAGATCAAAAGGTGCAGGATGCACCTGTGACCGAAGGTAGAGCATTCTGCATTAAAAAAATAAGCTGCCGAACTTTGGGGAATAGGTTTCTCGGCCATCCGGTTTGCCCGGAGGATGTTTCAGGTGGCGACGACTGGACTTGAACCAGTGACCCGACGATTATGATTCGTCTGCTCTGCCAACTGAGCTACGTCGCCATTCGATCATTTCAATGTAAGAATTCTAATCAACTTGAGCGGTGTTCGCAAGAGTGAATAACAAGAGAAATAATTGTCCAGGGATGGTTCAAGTTAAAGACCTAAACTTTCGGCCAACACTTCAATCGGGTGCTGGACCTGGATTCGCGTATGTTGAGAGATCCACCAGCGGCATGTCTCCGAGTCAGTTATCACGATATCCACATTTGCCTGCTCAGCCTGTTGGAAGAGTTGCTTGCCGACCTCGTACGCAACATGATAGCGTTCAAGCTTTACGCCATAGGTACCGGCTACCCCGCAGCATTCTGATTCCGAGACAACAATATCAAGCGCAGGTATTCGTCTGAGGATCTCCAATGCCGGCGTCCCGATGCAATGGCTCTTAAGCTGGCATGGCGCGTGGTAGAGCACACGCCTGGGAACCGGTTTGAGTTCGACTTTCTCAATCTCTTCTTCGAATTCCTCTAATATGAATTCGAAGATGTCCCGCGTCCACTCCGCGACCAGATCAAAATTGCGGCCCGCCAAACCCAAGACCGCCCGGTACTCATGCTTGAGTTCCAAAGTACAGGATGTCGATGTACCTACAATCGGGATTTCTCTCTCTGCGAAGGGGATCAAGTGGCGGATGTTCGCTTCGCCGTAGCGCCTTGCCTGCCGGAATAACCCATTCGATTGCAGCGGGAGTCCGCAGCAATTCTGCGGGGGAAGCAGAACGCTGCATCCCAGTGCCTCGAGCACAGCAAGGGTAATCTCACCCAATTCCGGCTCGTAGTGATTCGTGCTGCATCCGTGGAAATAGGCGACGAGCCGCTTCCCGGGATCTACCTGATCAGGAGGCGTCTTCACACAGCGTTCCGGGAAGCGTTCACGAAATGTGCGCGCCGCGAATTTCGGCAAGGGAGCGCTTCGATGGATGGCGAGAAGCTTCTCGAGCGAGAAACGGGTGAGCGAGTTATCTAACGTGGAGTTTACGAATCTCGCAAATGGCTTGCTCAGCTGCCCCAGCATTTCCGGGCGAGAGATGAAATGATCGCGCAGGGGTGCTCCATGTTGTTCAGTAAGGCGAGCTTTAGCCTGGACATTCATTTCCGTCACTGAGACGCCATGTGGACAAACGCGTGAGCAAGTCCCGCAGCCCGAGCACCAGGAGACGGTAGCATCCGGGATTGGCAACCGGGGGTGACGGAAACGCTCGGCCTGTGGTCCTACCGCCTTCGGCCCCAGGAACTGATCCGTAGCATTCATTACCGGACAAGCCGCCGTGCAAATGTTGCACTTCAAGCAGTGATCAGAAGTGAACCCTGCCTGGGCGAGGAGTGGAAACTCAATCTTCTGCATCAAGGCCATAGATTAAAGCCATTCCATAGATCGGGGTTTAGACATGTATCATCTCATAAGACGAGATCACGAAGTTATAACAGGGATTCCATGAAAACTGTTATCACTTCTAGTGTTCCGGACAATTACCAGCGCCACAAAACTATTCCACCCAATCGAAGGTCCGCTGCACAGCTTTCTGCCAATGGCGATAAAGTTCTTCACTCTCGCTGCGATCCATCTCCGGTTCCCAGGTCTGATCCACCTGCCAATGAGCGCTCAGTTCGTTAAGGTCGTTCCAGAAACCCACTGCGAGCCCCGCTGCATAAGCAGCACCCAGGGAAGTTGTCTCGGCAATCTTTGGGCGAATAACCGGAACCCCCAGAATATCCGTTTGGAATTGCATAAGAAGTTCATTGTAGACCATTCCACCATCGACTTTCAATGAGGTTAGCCGCACGCCCGAATCCTTCTCCATTGCGTCCAACACTTCCCGAGTCTGGTATGCTGTCGCCTCCAACGCTGCCCTTGCAAGATGGCCCCGATTCGTAAACCTCGTCAACCCGGCAATTACACCCCGTGCGTCCGACCGCCAATGCGGGGCGAATAACCCGGAAAATGCCGGGACAAAGTAAATCCCCCCGTTATCGTCAACGGACCTGGCAAGTGTTTCGACCTCTTGAGCACTCTGGATCAGACCAAGGTTATCTCGAAGCCATTGTACTAGCGCCCCGGCGATGGCGATCGAACCTTCCAGTGCATATGCCGGGGGTCCACCAACAAACTGGTACCCCACGGTAGTGATTAAACCGCTCTGCGAATGGACGATCTCCTTGCCTGTGTTAAGCAGCATGAAACAACCAGTCCCATAAGTATTCTTCGCACTTCCTTCTCCGAAACACGCCTGACCGACCAGCGCAGCTTGCTGATCTCCCAGGTCACCACATACGGGGACATTGTCCTTGAGGGTCTTCCCCCATGGTTCGGGATCAGAGGAGGGGACAATTCTCGGCAACATACTTTGTGGAATGTCCAGAATCTCTAGAATCCCGGGATCCCATTCGAGCTTCTCAAGATCCATCAGCATTGTGCGGCTAGCGTTCGTTACGTCGGTGACATGCGCCCCGCCCCGCGGCCCACCGGTCAAATTCCAGATTAGCCAGCTATCGATGGTGCCAAACAGCGCGTCTCCTTGTTCAGCCGCCCGACGAACGCCCTCGATATTATCGAGAATCCATTTGAGCTTGGGGCCTGAGAAATACGTGGCGAGTGGCAATCCAGTCTTCGGTCGAAAACGATCGATCCCACCCTTCTCTTCAAGATGGCTGCAGATCGCCTTGGTGCGCGTGTCTTGCCAGACGATGGCGTTCGTGAACGGCCTTCCCGTCTTTCGGTCCCATACGATCGTCGTCTCCCGCTGATTGGTTACCCCCATTGCCGCGATTTCGCCGGGGGCCACACCAGCCAGATCGACTGCTGCGCGTATCACCTCCTGCGCGTTCTCCCATATCTCCAGACCATCGTGCTCCACCCAGCCTGGCTGTGGGTAAATCTGTTGATGTTCCTTTTGTGAGCGCGCTGCAACCGCTCCATGACGATCGAAGAGCATGCAGCGTGTGCTTGTTGTACCTTGATCGAGAGCGGCGATGAATTTCGTCATAGAGATTGCCCTTGTGTAATCTCTGGTTGCATCCACCACGGCAACAAGAGTGCCGTAACGCAAGCCTGGTTGTTTTGGAAAACTTTTCAGGTGACCAGTTCCATGTAGCAATAGCTTAGCAAATCTCACGTTACTTACAAGCCGATGCGGAACATGGCAAATGTTGAATTGCATCAGGGATTTACCCTTCGATAAACGAAGGCCAGCGTAACATCAATTACCTGACCCCACCCCCCTTCCAGGTAATAAAAACGCGGATATCTCAGTTGTAGAAGCTTATGTTTGCTAGAAAGAGTTTATTGCACGTCATAATCTGGCTGGTTACCCAAGATCCTTCAGTTGAACGATCAGGGGGCTTTCTCAAACGCTTCTCCATTATGTGGAGTTAGGAAGCTCTGCTTCCGGTCGTGGGCGCAGCCTGTGCCTTGAGGTCTGCGCGTTAACCTCCCGCAGGTTTTGAATCTGCGGAAGGTTGGGGATAATGGGTTGCTTGAGTGCGGTGGGCCGACATACGGGTCAGCCCCTACGATTTAACAATGTAGGCGGGCTTGGTTGTGTAAATTCGCATGGACACTCACACAATTTCGAGGAAACCTAATAAAAAGTCCGACGCCCGAATATTCACCCCGACTTCCATTGTGTTCCGAGAAACTATAAAATCGAAAAGATTGCGGTATCTTTATGGAACAGCAGACGGCTATGCTCCTGACGCGAGCTATGTCGTCGCATTGGCAAAGGAATTAATCCAATGATGATCCGAGTTTTAATTAATGCAATTTGAAGGAATTCATTGTTACCTGCTGGATATGGATGGGACGATCTACCTGGGTGATCAACTGCTTCCAGGGACTTGTGAATTCTTCCAGCTCATCTCAGAAAGAAAAATCCAATATTTTCTCCTGACCAACAACTCATCCCGATCAAGAAATGATTATGCCGCGAAGCTCCACAGTATGGGTCTTGAAGTTTCCGTGGAATGGATACTTACCTCAGGCGAGGCTACCGCATCCTTGCTCGCGAGCAGGGTTGAGGGTGCCCGGATCTATCTCGTTGGGACACCCTCTTTACATGTCGAGTTCATCGATTATGGTTTTGAAATTGCCGATGACGATCCTGATTGCGTCGTGCTCGGCTTCGACACCACTCTAACCTACGAGAAATTATCACGCCTGTGCTCTTTGGTTCGGGAGGGTACTCACTACATCGCCACGCATCCTGACCTCAACTGTCCCACGGCGGAAGGGCCAATCCCCGACATCGGTGCCACCATCGCCTTCGTGGAAGCTTCGACCGGCAGGAAACCAGATGAGATCATCGGCAAACCGTTTCAACATATGCTGGAAGTGATCCTATCCAGAACAGGTCTATCACCCTCGCAGATTTGTATGGTCGGGGACCGTCTCTACACCGACATCGCTATGGGCCAACATGGATTGCGAACGGTTCTGGTTCTGAGCGGTGAAACCCAACTGGGAGACCTTGCCGAATCCCCTTATCAACCAGATCTCGTTGTAAGCGGAATCGGTGAGCTCGCACAGTTAATCAAAGATCAAGGGTGATCTTTCGGCGGTAAATACTTCTGGTGTTGTTGCCACCGGGTATTCAGGAACCATATTCGGGGGCAACTTTGAGCTTGGCTACCTAAACTTATGCTCTGCAGGTCTTGATCACGGTTTCTTATAGACTATCGACAACCCTCTCGTTCAAACCGCCCCCGTTAGCCCCTTGTAGCAAGTACCCTAAACCCCAAATTCCATCACCTAGATACAACGCCTCTCGTACCCCAGAACATGGAAAGCAAAACATCACTCAAAAGGTGATGTCACATGATTATTCAAAGGTATGCGAACATTATGTGTTCCTTCGCTCATCGAATATATCGAGTAAATCGACCCCGTCCGGGGAAAACACGAATCACAAGCATGAAAAATCCACACAATTCCTTCATAACTCTCTAACGTGTTCATCAAAATCCTTTCCTATACTTGCGACCTGAAAGCCAACAAAAGCAATCGGAGGAGCTGGGACGATGTTAGATAAATTCTCCAAGAAGACGCTATTAATAACAGGCGCCATCCTCATTCTGGCAATTGGCACTGGTTTTGCGTATTACAGCTTCGCATATCTGCCAGCGCAGACAGTAGATGAAGCCGAAATTCAAACCGCTACGGTGCGCCAGGGGGATCTGGTCATCTACGCCAGCGGTTCAGGCGTTCTAATCGCTGGCGACGAAATCGAACTTGGGTTCGGGACCAATGGTCCCATCGCAGAAATCCATGTTCAGCCCGGCGATCAAGTTGTGGCTGGTGATGTGCTCGCAGTTCAAGGAGAGCGCGAACAATTGGAAGCTACTGTAGCAGCAGATGAACTCGCCGTGATCAATGCCCGGCAATCGCTCGATGCCATCAACGATAACGCCGACGTTGCAACCGCTCAGGCACAAACCAATCTGGCAAATGCCCGGGATGCGCTTTCCTCCGCGGAATATTCAAATTCCATTCAACAGGAAGGCAATCGAGCAAGTCAAGCTACGATCGACGCCGCCGCGGCCGAACTCGAGATCGCGGAGGATGCCCTTGCCCTGGCCAACGAGCAGCTTAATCACGATCCCGACAATGGGGCTCTCCAAATTAGATATTCGAATGCATTGAACAAGTATCGAACCGCGCTAGGGAATTGGAATTGGTATACAGGTCAACCGACCGAGATACAGCAGGCCATGCTTGATGCTGAAGTTGCGATGGCAAAAGCTCTCCTCCGGCAGGCTGAACTTGAGTGGGAGCGCGTCAAGGACGGCCCGGATGTGGATGAAGTCACAAAGGCTGAACTGCAGCTCGCCAACGCGGAGGCAAAATTGGGTATCTCGCAGCGCAACCTTGAGCAATCAGTCATCGTCGCGCCGATGGATGGCACAGTGATTACAGTTGATGCGAACGTTGGCCAGCAGGTTTCCGGTCCCTTCATGACGCTTGCAGATCTGTCCCAACCTTACCTCGAAGTCTTTCTTGATGAGACCGACCTGGACAAAATCGACATCGATTTCGAGGTTGAAGTGATTTTCGACGCTCTGCCGGATGAGATCTTCACGGGAAGCGTGGTGCAAGTGGATCCGGGCTTGTATACCTCCCAGTTTGTTTCCGCAGTTCGCGGGTTGGTTAAGCTTGATCAAGGCTCTGTTGTCAAGTTGGACAACCTCTTGATCGGCATGAACGCTGCGGTTGATGTCATTGGCGGAAAGGCAGAAGGCGCTGTCTTAGTTCCTGTCGAAGCGCTGCGCGAACTTTCTCCTGGGGAGTACGCTGTATTCGTCTTGGAAGATGATGAGCCAAAACTCCGTATTGTTGAGGTTGGATTGATGGACTTCAGCTTCGCCGAGATCAAATCAGGTCTTACACCAGGCGAGATCGTCACCACTGGCATTGTGGAGACGGAATAATGACTGGACAAACCATCATTCAAACAAAAGACATACGCAAGATATACGGAATGGGTGAAATCAGCGTCGCGGCGCTGGATGGCGTGAGCATCGCAATCCAGGAGGGTGAGTTCGTGGCTGTCATGGGACCCTCAGGCTCCGGTAAAAGCACACTTATGAACATCCTCGGCTGCCTCGATCGCCCCACAGAGGGCCGCTACATCCTCGACGGCGAGGATGTGAGCGATCTGAACAAAACCGAGTTGGCTGCTATCCGCAGCCGGCAGATCGGATTCGTCTTTCAATCCTATAACCTGCTCTCGCGGACCACTGCCCTGGATAATGCCAAGCTTCCTCTGATATATCACCGCGACAACAAACGTAGTCCAGAGGAAAAAGAAAACACTGCTCGGAAAAAGCTGGAATCTGTTGGTCTTGGGGATCGCATCTATCACCAGCCACATGAGCTTTCGGGTGGGGAGCAGCAGAGGGTAGCGATCGCACGGGCGCTGGTCAACGATCCGGTTCTAATCTTAGCAGATGAACCGACAGGCAATCTGGACACACGATCTGGTGAGGAAATCATGAACTTACTCCACGAACTGCACGAAGATGGAAGGACAATCGTGATGGTAACCCATGATCATGAGATCGCCGGGCATACCCAACGGACCATCCATCTTCGAGATGGCAAGGTCGAAAAGGTCATCGAGAATGGGGATGGAGAGGGATCCTCACCGCGTGCCGAGAAGGAGCAATCAACATGACCTTTACTGAATTCCTTCGCGTCGCCTGGGAGAGCATCTACCGCAATAAAACCCGCTCACTCCTGACCATGTTGGGGATCATCATCGGTGTCGCTGCGGTCATCATCATGATCGCCATCAGTGCTGGAACAGAAGCCGCGATCGAAGATGAAATCACCGGTTTAGGCTCGAATCTCGTATACGTCAGCTCGAGCTTCAGCCGTGGGGGTCCCGGTATGAGATCTAGCGGAGGACTGGTGTATGACGATGCATTTGCCATCGCTGATGATGTAAATGGAGTGGAGGCTGTAGTTGTTGAGCAATCCTCATCGGAGACTGTTAAGGTAGTGAATGTAACTCTTGATGGTGTGACGATCGTGGGTAGCACTGCAGATTTTCCCTCAGTGCGAGACATGGAAATTGATACGGGTCGCTACTTCAATGATCAAGAGGTTGATCGAACACAAAAGATTGCCGTGCTAGGTTACAGTCTGGCACAGGAGCTATTTGGCGATGAAGACCCCGTTGGCCAGGTTGTCACTGTTGATGGCACGAAACTGACCGTAATAGGCGTGTTTTCGGGCCGCGGCTTGGTGAGCGGCGTGGATTTTGATTCTCAACTCTATACCCCCATCACCGTCGTCTTCCAGAAATTCGCCCCATCCCAATTCGCGAGGTTCATGGGAGACAGGGTTCGGGTGATCTCCGTTGAGATTGAAAGTCCGGAAGTTATGGAGAGCACCATTCAGCAGATAGAGCTCCTGCTTGCGAAACGGCATGATGTGTCCCTAGAGGCGGCTGACTTCAGTGTGACAACCCAACAAGACATCATTAAAACTCAGGAGGCAACGACCGCCGCTTTCCGCAATCTGCTTGGATGGGTAGCCGGTGTGTCACTCATCGTGGGCGGCATAGGAATCATGAACATAATGTTGGTCAGTGTGACAGAACGGACACGGGAAATCGGAATCCGGCAGTCGGTCGGCGCGACTCCCAACGATATTCGATGGCAGTTCCTGACCGAAGCACTCCTTCTTAGTCTTGTTGGAGGGCTGATCGGTATTCTTGCAGGTATTGGTGGATCTTGGGTCTTTGGCACGGTTAGTGAAATGCGAACCGTCATCATCCCAAGCTCAATCTTGCTAGCCTTCACATCCGCGGCGGTTGTCGGTGCTTTCTTTGGTTTCTACCCTGCAAATAAAGCCGCGCAGCTCGACCCAATTGAGGCGCTGCGTCATGAATAAAGTACTCAGCGATGATGCGTTTTTCGTTCGGAATCAAAATACGGACGACTTAGAAGAATTAACTAGGAGTGAGGTAATGAAAAAGGTAAGATATCTGGGAGTGATTGTTAACTTGACGCTCATGCTGGTTGCATGCGGCAGCGTCAATGGTGCAGCAAATAGTGCTACGGCGGTGTTGAATGAAAACTATCCTTACGCGCTACCAGTGCAGACCCAACTCACATTGGGAACTTTAAAACTGGAGGATACGGACCTTGCTGTTGATTCGGAGCAAGCCACTGAGCTGCTGACACTCTGGCAAGCCATTCGCAGTCTGAGCGCGAGCGATATCACCGCCGAAGGGGAGATCGAGGCGGTTGTCAACCAGATTATGGATGTTATGAGCCCGGAGCAGCTCGAGGCAATCGCGGCGATGGAGCTCACCCAGGAGGGTATATTCGAGTTCACCCAAGAATTAGGTCTCGCCCGCGGCGGCGATATGACAACCGAAGGTGACTCACGCAGCGGCGCACCAGAGCGAATGTTCCCCGGCGGTGGTCCGGGTGGTGGCATCCCCGGGAGTGGCCCCGGTGGAGGCGGGCAGAGACCAGAAGGATTCGAAGGGTTTGGTCAAGATATGGACCCGGAGCAAATCGCTACACTTCAGGCAGAGCGAGCTGATAGTCAGTTTTCCGGAAATCGATTCTCGAGTTTCCTGATACAACCTCTCATCCAGATGCTCGAGGAAAGATCGCAGTCGTAAGCACGAGAGGAACAGCGGAGGCGGTTCACGGACCGCCTCCGTGTTCGGGCGAGAATATAGTGCAAGTAAATAGCTTGACTACTATTGCTTCAAATAATCTTCATAGTATCTTAATAATTTCTTGATATTCTCAATATTGATCGAGCACATCAACGATCGCGTACACATCTCCCCATCACGCTCGATTTCTCATAACTAAATAGAATCGTGCGCTGGAAAACATGATGGTGAAAAAGATCCTGGTTGTCGATGACGAAGAGCGGATCGTGTCCTTAGTTAAAGCCTACCTTGAGCAGGAAGGCTTTCGGGTTGCGACAGCCGGGGATGGCACAGAAGCCTTGATCGTGGCTCGGACTGAAACTCCCGACCTGATCATCCTGGATATCATGATGCCAGAGATGGATGGCTACGAGTTCATGCGCCTGCATCGCAGGGAACAAAATACACCGATCATCCTTCTCACGGCGAAGGTGAATGAAGATGATAAAGTCATTGGTCTCGAACTCGGCGCGGATGATTACGTTATTAAACCTTTCCGGCCGCGCGAACTCTTGGCCCGCATCCGCGCGGTCTTGCGCCGAGTGGGGGAAACGGAACCTATTGCTGAGATCCTTCGCCACGCGGATATTACCCTCGATAGAGGGAGTCACAACGTTAGCGTAGGAGAGTCGTTTGTGAACCTGACCCCCTCGGAATTCGACTTACTGGCAGTTCTGATGTCATCACCGGGCCGTGTCTTCTCTCGCCTTGATCTGCTGGATCACATTCAGGGTGTCGCCTATGGAGGCTACGAACGCACAATCGACGTTCACATAAAGAACTTGCGTGCTAAGATCGAACCCGATCCACGCTCACCGCGCTATATTGAAACGGTTTATGGCGTGGGCTATCGCTTCACCAGGGAATAAATGAAATGCGCTCGCTAAGCTTGAAACTCATCCTCGCCTTCCTGGCTGTCGTCGTGGTTGCGGTGGCGCTTGTAGCGATCATCGCCAGTCAAACAACGGCGAAGGAGTTCACCGACTTCATCTTCGACCAATATCAGGAAGGATACTTCTCACAACTGGAAGAATACTATCGCAGTCATGGTGAATGGGCAGGCGTGGATGAGGAATTGTCCTTTCCCGGCAGGATTCCCTGGGAAGGACCTCCCCCTGGTACAAGAGAAAGGGGCGGCATCACGATAACCGATGAGGCTGGAAGGGTCATCATCGCCGGCTCTGGGTATCAGATTGGGGACATGGTATCTCAAGCTGAATTTACGGACGCATATCCACTAGCCGTTGATGGACAGACCGTAGGTTGGATACTCCCAATGCGCATGGAATTTGGACGAGGACCGTCTGAAGCACTCTTCCTAGATCGCATCAATCAGACGCTCATTTTTAGCGCGATCGGGGCATTGTTTGTCGCTCTGATTCTGGGGATCTTCCTTGCTCGCACCCTTACGCGCCCACTTCGTGAGCTGACTGCTGCGACAAGCGCAGTCGCTGAGGGAGATCTGGGACTGAAGGTGCCGGTCCGCTCGAGGGATGAATTGGGCGAACTAACTGCGTCGTTTAACCGAATGAGCGAAGAGCTCGATCGATCGACCAGCATCCGCCGCCAGATGACTGCTGACATCGCCCATGAACTGCGCACACCCATCAGCATTATTCTTGGGCACGCAGATGCAGTTCACGATCGCGTTCTCCCTCCCACCCAGGAGACATTCGGCATCATCCGTGATGAAGCCTGCCGTCTTGAGCGCCTGGTCGAAGATCTACGCACACTTTCAAGGGCAGATGCAGGAGAATTGACTCTCACGTGTCGCCCAACTCCCCCAAACACGCTGCTGGAAGAGGTAGCTGCCGCATATCATCCGCTTGCCCTTGAAAGAGGGATCAAAGTGCGCAGCGAAATCGATCCTGATCTACCTGATGTAAATGTTGACCCCGATCGAATGGCGCAGGTGTTGGGAAATTTACTGAGCAATGCGCTGCGCTATACAAAAAAGGGGGGGGAAGTAACTCTCTCAGCGGAATTACGGGATGTTGAGATTGAGATTCGCATCCAAGACACCGGACCGGGCATCGGAACCGATGACCTCCGACACGTCTTCGACCGCTTCTATCGAGCGGATAAGTCGCGCCAGCGGGACAGCGGCGGTTCTGGTCTAGGTCTTGCTATTGCAAAGTCAATTGTCGAAAACCATGATGGCCGCATCTGGGTGGAGAGCAGCGAAAATGCTGGGACGACGTTCGTCCTCGCGCTTCCAATTGCCCGTCTCACTGACCAGGACGATGAAGGTTCGCTATAATCCGGGATCAGCTTAATTTCACCATTACCGTCTCGACGAGATCAAATACCATAAATCAGTTCTCCTCGGACCCCAGACTCCGCTCCTCTTGAAAGAAAATTGACCCCATCTTTTGCGACGTTAGCCAACTCTATCAATCACCCCGCTAGCTCCCTACGAGATAAATTCAATGGAGAAAATATCAGTTATATGCTAAAGTCCTTGATCCACTGAGCAGAAGATTTATCGCGCAAACGAACCGAGGAGCAATATGTTGAGTGACCTTCAGAGGCAACTACAAGAGACAAGCCCCTTCGCATACTTTGATGAAACAAGTATGGCAGAAATCACATCATTGGCTCATCAGCGACGATTTGATAAAGGGGAATTCGTCACCTTACACGGTGAGCTATGGCCATATCTGATCCTGATGAAGGAAGGAACACTCCACGCGGTGAAGGAATCCGAAGAGGGCCGGAATTTGGTGGTTCTCACGCTCGCCCCTGGTGATGTATTCTGGGGGTTAACCTTCTTCGATGACGACTCGACAATGCCCGTCTCCCTGCAGGCCGTTAAATCAGGCTCGTTGATTTTCTGGTCACGCGATGATTTGCTTCCCTTTCTTCTCGCCAACGGGGAGGCGCTTTGGTCGCTCTGTGGTTTGCTTGTTACGCGCATGAAACAAGCCAGCAACATCGTGGAAAGTCTTGCCTTCCAACCTGTAGCGGGGCGTCTCGCGAATTTGATGCTTGAGCGCTATGGGAGAACGGGCGAGGATCCGGTGGCGCGCGATCTCACCCTGGATACGATGGCCGCCTATGTCGGGACAACTCGTGAGATGGTGTGCCGGATTCTATACCAATTCTCCGACGAGAATCTGATCCATATCACCCGCACAGAGTTCTCGATCACGAATCAGGAAGGGCTCGCTGCTTTGGCCGGCACCAACCAGGATAATTAGATGTTGAGGTGCAGCCATTTGTCGGCAACCAACCTATTCGCATACTCCCCACACACTCACCTTGACGGAAGGTTCAATAAAACGCCCTGGGATTTCAACCACGATCGGTGAAAACCAGTTCGCAGGTCTTCCTTTTCTTGGAAGATCACTCCTTCCCCATAGATACTAGGAGCCAAAGCCATAAACAAATATCCCTTCATTTGGGGGATTATTTGCGTTAAAGCAACAACTTTACGGTGATTTCATGGGATACTTTTCACAAGCGCGTCATTCTTATACCAACCTCAGGAGAAGGAAAATGAAAGATACCCCGCAGAAAAATCGGACGATCATGTCGATCATAGCAATCGTCATCGGTTTGCTCATGGTGGGTGTTATCCCCTTCATCGTGCAAACCGCGTTGGAAAGGGTTTTGACCAATTTAACCATCCATATCGAAGCTGGTAACCCGACCTTCTCAAGCGGGCTGAAGCTCTTTGATCTCTTCTACCCGGTCTGGCGAGCGATCATTTTCGTGGCCGGCGCTGCACTGATCGTCGTTTCTCAGGAGATAAGGAAGGGTGAAGAGTGGACTTATCCACTGGCCATGGCCCTTTTTGCGCTGCCCGCAATTGGCGGCATGTTTATGTTCTTGCCCTATATCAGCTTTGTAGACGGCTTTCCGATCCCAATGATTATTGCCGCTATCGGCCTGACCGGCTATTGGAGTTTTATTTTCCTGCGGAAAGCCGAGAAAGCGCAAAAGTGGACACGTTTTGCTGTTTTGACCTTTATCGGCATGTTGGCAACCCACGCCTTCGTCATCGGCATCGGTGCCCAACGGACATTGATGACCCGCCCGGGTCACCCCATGTATCCAGATTTCACCTGGTGGTTGTTCCTATGGGCTGGTGAGGTCAACTGGGTAGCGGTCATCCTATTATTCATGTCCATTCCCCTGTTGGCTGTTGGCCGGCGCAAGGGTTGGTGGTTAGCGGTTATCGGCACGGTTGCCATCCTGATGATCGACGTCCCAACACAATTTTTCCGCACGAAAACGTTTGATTATCTATACGGATCAATCCTTGCCATCGGTGTGCTCCTATTCACCACGTTGCCGTACTTTAAGAAATATCTGATAATCGAAGAATGAGGATCAGAGGAACCATGATCCATCTTTGATCACGGTTCCTCAAATCCTTTAAAATAGCCAGTTGAACGGGGAAACCAGACGCAGCGCATCGGTCATAGGCTTCGATACTTTTGCCTGGTGCAGAGTATTCCACCCGGCTGCGCGCTACTCCCCAATCGATTTCTACGGAGGTACATCATGAAAGGCAATTTCAAATTAGGGACCGCGTTGGCCACCATTGGCATCTTGACCGGTTTGCTGCTTCTCTATCTTCTGGCAAGCATCTATATGCCTACCGTTGAAGGGAAAATACTCGAGGGCCGTCCGGATGAAGCTATCACGGTGCGCATCGTCTTCGCCCTTTTGGGATGGGTGGGAATGTCCGCCGGGGCGTTATGGGTGGTCGTACTGTACGGCTTCCAGAACAATAAGGAATGGGCTTGGGGCTGGGGTTCCGTAGCGGCGATGGCGCAAATCCTTGCCGGTTTCTTCCCCATGATCCCACCCGCCAGTATCGGCATGCCCACCCCGACGGTCTGGGTATTCTTGATTGCCTTCGCCCTATGGTTTGGCATGCTTTTTATCGGCGGCGTGCAGAAGAAAATTCTCGCCCTGGCGTTCTTCAGCGGACTAGCCTATGTGCTGACATTCATCGATGGTGTTGGGGCAATCTCTCGCTACCAGACGGTTGAGCAAAGTTTCGCGATTGGAATGTACGGTGTTGGCCAAATGGTCAACTGGTGGGGAGCAGCCGCCTGGGTGGTGTTTATCTTCGCATTAATTAAAGGTAAATCGTGGACTATCCCCGTGGGCATCTTCGCTGCTTCAATGTCCATGTTCGGGGGTTACCCTGTAGGCATCACAGATGTCATCAGGCTTAGACGTTTCTCCATGTTCCTACCGGCGCCGGTCATCAGCACTGTGATGCTTGTGGTTTTGTTGCTACCGGCGACGAAGAAGCTCATTGAAAATCAAGGGCAGAATTAGCACGAGCTGAGAATCTGTCTGCCTGCCGGGATGCAGCCGTGTAATCCATAAAGCGACCCGCATGCTGATCCTGCACATAGATCCTTCGTTGGATACATCCACCCTCGCATACGGGCTTCTTAGTTTCCGCATGTGATGATCAACGAAGTGTCAATTTTACTGCAGCCCCAAAACTAGCCGAAAGCGGTGTCGAGTCTAGGGCTGTAAATACGATTGCTCAAAGCCCGCCCTATGGAGTTATCACCGGGTTGTTCCAGCCATCCTTCATCGCCTGAGCTTATCCACCTGCTGTACTCTTACCTTGATCACTAATCTCCAACCTTAGTTAGCGCAGCGTCATTCACCCGCATAACGAAGGGACTATCCCTTCCCAGCGCGGACAATCACATAAGTGTTCAACGTGAGAGGTCCCTACCACACGATAAAGAACGACCGCGGTAAGATTTTCTGCCAGTTCAATGCTGAGTATGCGCTCTGGTCTGGTGACACTGACGCCGCTTTGAGCATCCCACCAAACGAGTTTGTCTTAATATACGCGACCGGTGGGAGTAAGGAACGTACCGAAGGGTGAAGCCTGAGAAATCAAGGTCTTTCAGGTATCACCTTGCCGCATCAGAAATTAGACCGCGTGATTCTTAACCACCCGGCGGAGAGCCTGGAATGATATACTTGTCATCATTGGGCGATTTGATAAGGAATTTCTATCCCTCCCGAATATAAAATATTCCAATCGAGCGAGCATCTACATCGTTATACTTGAATGTTGGATCCTATCGCTTTGTAAAGAGGTTATTAATGGATTTTATAGCTACCTTGCTTGACTTTTTTATTCACCTGGATGTACATCTCGGTGAGATCATTCTGAATTATGGGGGCTGGACATACGCCATCCTGTTTGTGATCATTTTTATGGAAACGGGATTTGTAGTGACCCCCTTTCTGCCCGGAGATTCGTTGCTGTTCGCCGCGGGCACTTTTGCCGCCTTGGGTTCACTTAACCCTATACTCATTTTCTTCCTTCTCTTTGCGGCGGCCGTACTGGGTGATACCGCTAATTACTGGATAGGGAGCGTTATCGGCCTGCGAGCTTTTGAAAAGGAGCGTCGTTTTTTAAACCGGGATCATCTTGAGAAGACTCAAAGGTTCTATGAGAAACATGGTGGAAAGACCATCGTCCTGGCTCGTTTTGTCCCCATCGTCCGTACATTCGCCCCATTCGTCGCTGGTGTGGGCACCATGAAATATCGGAATTTCGTGATTTACAACATTTTTGGCGCTTTCTTGTGGACCTCTCTTTTTGTTTTCGGTGGCTATTTCATCGGCAATATCCCTCTTGTGAAAGAGAACTTTGAGATTGTCATCATCGTAATTATCTTCATTTCTGTGTTGCCAATGGTCGTCGAATATATTAACTCGCTTCGGGAAAGAAAGTCTGTGAAACCAACGGGCTAAAAAAAGCGTGGACACTCAGGTCTAGCACACCCTGCCCCGATCTTCATCAGGCCTATCTCTCCTAGACTCGGCAAATTCGATCCCACTTGGATTCGCATAACAAGAAAAGGGCTGCCAATAAAGAGCAGCCCTTGTGTTCAAGAATCGAGGATTGAGGAGCTTAACCTGAGCTTGCCGAAGCAAACCAGGGATTCTCAGGATTAACGCCGCACCATGGATGATGGAGTGTGGATTCCCTGGTCCAGCCCCCCACATAGTTGATGGCGAGCATGCGGAAGATGAAACAAACGTAACGGATGCCGTCCCGCTGATCGCTGGCGTCCTAAGAACTCAATCAATACGCAGCTCGTGCTACCCTTCGTTCGCAAATTTCCGGTCCAGAATCTCAGCTAATGTCGGTTGACCTATCTCCTGGAGCTCATAGCGGACACGCTGGCTTGGCTGCTTGATCTTGATGATGCGCTGGAGATCGATGGGAGTACCCACGATGACCAAATCGGCGGGGGTATTAGCGATGGTTTCTTCGAGATCCTTGACCTGTTCTTCGCCATAGCCCATCGCCGGCAGCAGTACGCCAATATCGGGGTATTTTTCGAAAGTAGCCCGGATAGAGCGCACAGCATAGGGACGCGGATCGATAATCTCAGCGGCGCCGAAACGTTTTGCGGCAACAGTGCCCGCCCCGAACGTCATTTCGCCGTGAGTCAAGGTCGGTCCATCTTCAACGACAAGCACGCTTGCACCTGCAATAGCAGTGGGATCTTCCACTGTAATCGGAGAGGCGGCGTAGACAACAATAGCTTTGGGATTTAGCGATCGAATATTCTGCTGCACGGTGGTTATATCCGCCAGGTCTGCAGTATCAACCTTGTTGATGACGATTACATCCGCCATTCGCAGGTTGGCCTCACCAGGATGATAATCAATCTCATGCCCGGCACGATGAGGATCGGTCACCACAATTTGAAGATCAGATTTATAAAAGGGAAGATCGTTATTACCGCCATCCCAAACAACAACATCAGCCTCACCCTCGGCGTGCCTTAGTATCTCTTCATAATCAACACCCGCATAAACGACGACCCCACGGTCGATATGCGGTTCGTATTCCTCGCGCTCCTCTATCGTACATTCATGCTTATCCAGATCATCATAATCAGCGAAACGCTGCCAGATTTGTTTCCGTAAATCACCATAGGGCATGGGGTGGCGAACCACAACAACGCGGTTCCCCATAGCTTGAAGGATGTCGCTGACGCGGCGAGTTGTTTGACTTTTTCCGCAGCCGGTTCTCACAGCACATACAGAAATCACTGGTTTGGTAGACGTTACCTGGGTCGCCTTCGGACCCATCAAACGATAGTCCGCCCCTGCTGCTAGAACTTGAGAGGCCTTGTGCATCACTTCGCGGTGTGAAATATCAGAATAGGCGAAAATTACCTGGTCAACTTTTAGATCTCGGATGAGGGTGTCGAGTTCATCTTCAGCATAGACAGGAATACCATTGGGGTAAAGTTCGCCTGCAAGTTCCGGAGGATAGACGCGTCCTTCAATATCCGGGATTTGCGTAGCAGTGAAAGCAGTCACTTCGTATTGGGAATTGTTACGGAAATAAACGTTGAAATTGTGAAAATCACGGCCAGCGGCCCCCATGATGAGCACACGAGTTCGTTCCATAGTTAATATCATCCTTTATAAGAATTCTGTTATTCGTTGATTTTTTACTCTTCGTCTTTGCGAGAACTTGCTTAGAGATTACCTGCCATCAGCCAACGCGGCGTTACCGGTGGACAGTTACATATTATAAACGACTCGACAGAACACTTCCGGCCTAACCTAGCAGCAACCGTTGGACAGCTGCGGACACGATACTGGCCGCCAGATCGACGTCATCGGACGACGTGCCTCGGCCCACCGAAAAGCGGACCGTGCCCATCGCCCATTCAATCGGCACCTGCATTGCCTTGAGCACGGCGGATACATCAATGTCCTCTGCATGGCATGCCGCACCAGCCGAAGCCGCCACCTGCCCCCCAATCTCCGCCAGAAGCGTGTTGGCTTCGATGCCACGGAAGCTCAGACTCAGCGTGTTGGGCAGGCGTTTCTGAGGGTGACCATTCAGCCTGACCACCTGATCCCCCAACGCAGCCACGAAGGCATCGTGAAGACGGTTGCGCATCGCCAGGAAGTGCGCCCTGTTCTTGTCCAGATCCCTAGCGGCCAGCGCACAAGCCCGACCAAGCCCCACGATGCCGAGCACGTTCTCGGTCCCAGGCCGGCGATTACTCTCGTGGTCTGCGCCGTGGAGTAGTTTGTTAAGCGCTGTCCCGCTGCGGATATAGAGCGCACCAACTCCCTTGGGCGCGTACACCTTGTGTCCGGCGATCGATAGCAAGTCCACCCCGAGCGCGTCTACATCTACTGGCATTTTTCCAATTGATTGGGCGGCATCGGTATGTATCAAGGCGCCATGCTGGTGGGCGATCGCGGCAAGATCGGCGATGGGTTCGATGGTGCCCACTTCATTGTTGGCGTGCATCACGGTCACGAGTACCGTATCCGCAGTAATGGCCCGCTCCAGGTCGGCAGGTTCGACGAGACCATGCTCGTCGACCTCCAGAACTGTCAACCGAAACCCTTGTCTTTCCAGCCACCTGCAGACTTCGGTGACCGCCGGGTGTTCCACGGCTGACGTGACGATGTGGTTCCCCCGTTCACGAAGCGCGAGCGCAGCGCCCTTGATCGCATAGTTGTTGCTTTCTGTGCCACCGCTCGTGAAGACCAATTCGTCGGGCAGGCAGCCGATCGACGCGGCGACATCAGCGCGCGCAGCCTCGACGGCTCGTTTGGCGGCGACCCCGTACGGGTGACTGCTCGAGGGGTTTCCAAACTGCTCAAAGAGGTGGGGGGCCATGGCCTCGGCAACCTCCCGGGCTATGGGTGTAGTGGAGTTGTAGTCCAGGTAAATAGCATCCATGTCACCGACCTGCCAATCTGCGGATAGAAGCGGGGAATCGCTTCGTGCAATCAACAGTCCGCATTATATGACTGGAATAATTATTCCACGTTGCATGCTGTTGAACAACCTTGGCGAGTATCGCGCCTTGATACTCACCCAAAATAAAACGAGCCAGCTTTCATCAAACTGGCTCGTTTGTTGACCATCGCTTGATACAGATGCGTCAAACTCGGCTTGGGGGAAGCGCACCTGGAGAATATCCGTTCTTCAAATTCGCTCGAGCCATGCGGAAGATCATCACCAGCGTCTCGAGAGACGAGATGATCAACGCCACGCCAAACGCCAAACGGAACGCCTCCATGCCGATAACTTGCCAACCACCGCCGATCGTATCAGGGAGCCGTTCGAGAGCGGCAAAAAAACCGCTCGACCCGTGGTTCGCCAACCACGCAGTGTGTCCCTGAACAAGCAGGAAAAGGATGGTTACGCTCAGTAAGTCCGTGGCGATTTTTGCGATCCGTGTTGTTGTCCCCCAGCGCCTCTGCCAGAGCAGGTAGATATCCAACCCAATGCCTGCCAATAGTGAAAAACTGATCCATCCAATGTATTGGGCGATCACTGGATTTGTAAAGAATTCACCACCGGGAGTCGTCATGAACCCAACGCTCTCCGGGAAGAAAACCAGGACGACCAGGATTACGATACCGATGACGATGCCGAAGACTCGCTCGCCTCTCTTAACGGTTTCAGCTTCGTTGATCTCGGGGAGACTCTCCGGATTCCAGGGTTCACCCTCGGTTTCAGGGCGGACTTCAAACCACTGCAGGATCGCAAACACGATAACCACCATCCCCAACGAAGAGGGAATGCTGTTCCACAGACTCTCCAAGGCTTCCAGAGGGGCAATTAGATCTTGAGCGATAAAGTACGTAACCCCCCATGCCAGCAGTTGCGCTCCCAATACTGCCGCCAAGACAATCCCGGCCACCAATCGGAATAGCGGGTAGAGCGCAGGTCCGATCAGGTACTGTCCCTCGGGATAGTAGGAAGCTGCAACCTGTTTTGGTGCGCCAAATTCTTTCAACAGCTCGATAACCTCGGCTTCGGCTGGTTCACGACCCACTCGATCTTCCAATGCATCGATTAGCAAGGAACGCAGCTCGGCTTGGATATCAGGCCGGGTCTTGCGCGGTAAATGCCGCCCAACCTCGTGGACGTAGCGATCAATTAGATTCATTGTTTTCTCCTCTCGTGGTTGTTCCATCCAGCAGAACATCAAGTACAGTCGTCAGGTCGCGCCACTCTACCGTAAGCAACTCAAGCAGACGTGAACCATCTGAGTTGATTGCGTAATAGCGGCGAGGGCGCGAGCCCTCAACATTCCATTCGCTATGCAGTAGCCCCTGAGATTCCAGCCTCCTCAGCAGTGGATAAAGCGTCCCCTGCTCGATGTCCAGTCCACGCTCAGCCAGGCTGTTAATCAATGCATACCCGTATTTCGCCTCCTTAAGTTGGCTGAGCGTAGCCAAGACCAGGATGCCTCGGCGGAGTTCCTGCGTTAGCTTTTCGTGCAGTTCAGATAGCGCTTCTTTTTTCATCATGCTTCACATTATACTATGTATTACATTGTATTGTCAAGTCTATAATATTAGCCGGGGAATCAACGCCTAGGCGGAGCGAAGTGGCCACCTGTAGCAGAAAGCGCCCTCACGGGCGCTTCTACTCCTGCCAGTTGACCTATTCCTTAGCACGTCATACTTCCATATATTCGGGACTACTCGTTCCGATCGCAGAAGATGTGAACCGCCTCCCGCACGAACGCCGCCCCACCCTCGCGAATCCTCTCGTAATTGATGGCAAAGCGAGGATCTTGGACCCAGTTATCTGCCAAACCGCGCAGGAAGCCGATATCGCAGGTGTAGAAATATTTATTTAGATAGGCATGGTATTCACCTATCGCAGCCTGAACATCCGGGTCGTCTGGGGATGTATTGGATTCTTTACTAACCATCCTAACCGTCAAACGACCACCTTCAGCCTTGATGGCTTCCTTCTGCGCTTCAGAATAATTGGACCACTTTGCCTGCGATTCGGCATACTTAGGCGAGTCACCCCAGCGCTCCCGAACTTCGTTTTCATATTGACTTTCGTCAAAGCCCTCAAAAATCTCTTTGTCCGACATGGTTCCTTCTCCGTTCTCCGATGCAATCGTTTGGTCAATCGTGTCGATCAGCGCTTCCAACCTGCTCACCCTGGCCTGGAGGACCGATCGGTGATTTTCCAAGGTGTTTAATAAGTCGAAATCCGGTCGGCTCATGATGGTCTCAATCTCTTTCAAAGGCACATCCAACTCACGGAAAAACAGGATCTGCTGCAAGCGCAGCAGGCTTTCCCGGTCGTAATAACGATAACCATTGCTGCCCGTCTTGGTGGGAGGCAGCAACCCGACCTCGTCGTAGTAACGAATCGTCCGAGTCGTCACACCTGCCAGGTCGGCGATTTCACTAATCGTGTATACCATGACGTCCCTCAATAGCGTTGATCATACACCTTAACGTTACGTCAATGTCAAGCCCATCAAGGATCTCCAAGCGGGGCATTTTTCTATAGTCTGTTCGTTAATGAAACGAGTCGCAGTTTAGAGTTGAGATTTCTCGAAAAATACGCGATGGTGGGGTAACCGCTAGGTGGGGAACTGCCAAGTCGATCGAATCATTGTACAGCGAGAAGGATGGTCTTGGATTGGGAGAATTGGCCCGTCAAGGGAAGATTTCGCCCCTTGAACTGCTCGAAAAAGCCATTCGCCATATCGAGACTCTCAATCCCCAGATCAATCCCGTTATCCACACGATGTACGACCAGGCTCGCACAACGGGTTAATCTGGATTTCCAGTTGATCCGTTTAAGGGTGTACCGTTCGTGCCGAAGGATTTGCTCGTCGAGTACGCTGGAGAACCAATGCACAGTGGTTCTCGATTCATGAAGGAAGGGTTGCCGATTGGCATGCACTCCAGGGGTAGCTATGCCAACGAGTCCAAGCTGTTTCGCCTGGCGGGCCAACTGGAACGGGCACAGCCATCGTTTCGCCAATGTCCCCCCATTATGTAATAAATTTAATTTATTCCGCTGGAAAGGGCGGTGAAGTTAGTTAAGACAAACCAACGAGTTTTATACGAACGCATTAACAGGAGCTACATTTTACAGTGGTGGGGTTTGAATCGTCGTTCTGGGTCTCCAGCGGCAGCCCAATGATTTCAATATCGTCCTCTAATGCACTTCTGGCAATAGGAACCACCGACGCTTATGCGCATCATGGTCTGGGAAGCGTTATCCTTGACCAGAAGACTTGCCCTGTATTAATCCGTATTGAAAGCTACGACTATCCCCCAGAAGATATCGTTGTTCAGTACGAGTAGCTAACTGGAAGGCGGGGCAGAGTCATTAGCTCCTCCCTGTTGGGAATCTGCAATTGCTTGCGCCAAAGCCTCTTCCAGATCTTCCAGCTCTTGAAAGAGGGTAGGCGACACCGAATGTGCCGGCCAACGTTTTTTTAGGTCGTTGATCTTTTCTTCTATCTCCATGATCCGTTCGGCATTCATGTCCTTATAGTCCCTTTGTTTTTCAGCTGAAATCTAAAATGCACCACTCCATAAAATCATCTATCAACACTCGCCTTCCCAATTTCACCCGCTCTCGTGATAGCAAACTTACCCATAATCGGTCCCGTCAGCTCGGTGAGAAACGCTGTTGCCGTGATCACATTAATCATGGCGAATCCAAGGATGACTCCCACCTCAAAGTAGATCGATCCCTGGCATCAAGTTACCCTATACGTTTCGGTTGTCATGAAGCTGCTTTGTAGAGAGATCGTCCCTTTAGATCATCGGATTCAGCGATAACGCGGGATGCGCGCAGGTCTGCATCCAATCCAGGATTGCCTCATCCGTTAGACCGGTCTCTTCAGTGGCGATCATGTCTACGAACCCCTCCAAACCCGAGTCAGTCGCTAGCACTTCAAGAACCGGTCGAAGCTTCCCTCGGAGTTTGTGGTTCATCCAGACAATACGCTGCCAGCCTCCTTCCGCCGATATGAATTTATCCCTGTGCAGTGCACGTTTACTATGCCCCATGAAGCCAGGAATGGGAGCACCCGCTGCAACCAATTCATACAGCATCTCCCAATTCATCCCGCTCGGTGTCATTCCCTCATAGTCTCGCTCCACAATCATCACACCATTGCAGCCCGGGAGCATGGCCGTGATACACTCGAAGTCACCACATGCCGATCCAGGGTCTTGCATCAGGCTGTACAGGCTATAGGCTGTTCTTGCCCCACCCGATTCCTGCTGAACCATCCGATTTACACTCTCCCACTGGCCAAGCCTGCTGTCGATAAGACCATCTTTGTCGATGGCTTGATTCGGCCCGACCGCACGGATGCTGACCGCGGCGCGTGCATCCATCCAGTCCACTGCACCGCAAACCCCCGGGTGTTCCGGGCTGATGACACATAGGTGCCCGGCCGCAATCGTTTGGCAAAGGTTACAAGTGTAGAAGGTTTCAACGTCTTCATCCGCCAGGCTGCTTAAGCGTTTATCTCTCTGTTCATAGGTGGCTTGTGCTCTTGCTCTGATGGCTTCTATTTGCGCCGGTTCAGTAAAAAAGGTGATTTGAACGCGACTCAATATCATTCCATATTCGTTGTGGTAACGGGCGTGAAGAATTTCTCCCAGATGGCGCAAACTCAGACCATTACCAACGGCTTTTTGGGTGATACGCAGAGTAACCATCGTTCGCTGCCCACGGTGGGCTACCCCGTCAAGCTCATTGAGCATCGTCTCAATTTGACGCTCCAGCACTGGCTCAAAATCTGCTTGCATCTCCCGCCCGCTGACTTCGATCAGCAGCGCGTAGGACTGGTTCCCACGCAAACCGGAATCTAGGTCTGGTCCAATAACGGCTATCCGCCCATCGAGAATATCTTCTCCTGTTACCGTCAGTTCAACGCCGCTGAGACACGCCCCACAAGCATCATCACGCACGACTTGGCCGGAGAAGTCGGGGCTGTATGCCAATGGCAATTCCGGCAAAGGGACTTGAATCTGCAATCCCCGTTCTTCGATGCCCTGCTGAACGATATTGCAGGGCTCAACCCCACCGATTGCAGCCGAGTATTCAACCACAATGTCCCCGGGCTCCAAGGAGGGTGGCAGCTCAGCTGTGCTCAACAAAGGACACCCCAGAGTGTGGGCAACCTGTGCCTGCATCAACCTGTCAGGGGTCGGTTCGCCCATGATCAGAGTAAAGCCGCGCAGCCGTTCGCGGGCATAGTTCAGCACCGCATCCTGACCATCATCTTGGCTAAAAACCTGTGATACATGAATGATGAAACCCAGAGCGTTGTTCATGTTCATCAGGACAACGCCCGCATCCCATCCCGTGGGAACACCCGCATCCCGCAGCGCATCTTGCATGGCATCTTCAATAATAAAAACAATGATCTGTTTTTGGGTTAGCGAGGCGACGATCTCCGAAATTTGTGCGACATCGTCTCCAAACATCAAGGTGTAACCGGGAATCGAACCGTCTATGAACCCAATCCCTTCCTGTCGCACCAAGGCATCATCAGGCATCGCTGCGGCGGAAAAAACATCGATAGAGACTGTCATGATTTCTCCAAGCAATTCATTTGCTCAGCATTTGCCGCCAACAGGCGGGACGAAGGTTGAATATGGGCACATGTCTTTGATATTCACGATAATCATCGCCGAATTTCCGAATTGCTTCTGTTTCCTCAACGAACTTGATCAACGCCAGCATAAAGAGCATTTCCAGCGGGGCGATGATGAGGAGAAAGGTTGGGGAGCCGAGCATCAATGCCACCGACCAGGGGAAGAACAATAAACCCAAGTGCATGGGGTGCCGCATGCATCCATAAACACCCGTGGTGACTAATTTGTTGGTATCCATGCGGGGGAGATCGCCTTCCCGCCCCATGCTCGCCAACAAACGACCGGTATAGCGGCTGACACGCATCACGAGACGCAGCAATAGTATCCCAACGGCAAGAGTCGCCAGATGGAAAACTGGATTAGCAAACACCTCGTGGAACCAGCGACTGTCCAGCCAGATACTCAGCGCGCTGCCGCCAACCAACATAAGCACCCAGATTAATATTCGCAGCATTATTTAATCCCCCGCCTTTCGCGCTGCCATCAGTCGTACGTACCCCAAGTAATGCGGGTAAGTACGGAACTGATCAAATCCCTGTTGACGCAGGATTGCTTCTAAGTCTCGGCCCACAAAATCAGCAGCCAAAGGACATTCCATCTTGAAGACAAAACGCACTAACCACGGCGACTGCTCCAGATCGAATCCGTTGTAATCCAGGATAATGAACTCGCCGCCGGGCCGTAGGGCGCGTTGTGCATTCTTGATAATCTTCAGCCGGTCCTCTTGCACAAACCCATGTAGAACAAAGGAGATGAAGACCTTATCGAATTCACCCTCAAAGGGAAGAGGTTCTTCTACTCTCCGATTTTCGATTGCAATGTGAGGAAGATGATCGGTGTGACGCCTGGACTGCTCCAGCATCTCCGCTCCAATATCAAGCCCCAGCACCCGGCCCTGCTCCGAGAGTTCCTTGTTCATCAGTAAAATGTTGCGTCCAGTGCCAGAGCCCAGCACCAGGATTTCATCATCGGGCTGGATATGCATTTCCCGCACAGCGCAGTGGATGAAGAAAGGATACGTGCCGCCGGTGATGAGGTTCATGAAAAAGTCATAATGACGGGCTTCTAAGCCGGTCACCTCTACTTTGGAAACAGAACGGTCATATTCTTGATTCATAATTCCTCCTCAACGTGGATGTCTCCAAAACCCATTAACAGGGAATGGCATACCGAGACGGAAGAGTTGTTCCTCACCACTCTCTGCTAAAGGCCCAGGGTTCTAGGAAATGGGAAGCGTCTCCTGCAGGAACGCATGGACCTTCTCCCAAAATTGGGGATGGGCATTGCAGTCACTGTGCCCCTTGCCAGGGACAATCCATAAGTGTGTTCTTTCTGCATCCCCGGCTGCTGCGAGCGCCTGCCCCTGGGCAAGCGGGACTGTAGTATCTTCTGCACCCTGGATCAGGAGGATATCTGCGTTAGCATGGGAAATGTTGTTAACGGGAGCAATTTTCTCGAAGTCCAATCCGAAGCGGAAACGCATATACTGGAAAAGCAACCAAGGAATTAGATTCGGGGTCTTCCTTTTCTGAAACTCCAGCTTCATGACTTCAACCGGATGGGAGATCGCACCCACCGTAATGACGCTTTTCACTCTGTCGTCCCAGCCAGCCGCGTTGATGGCCGCCCCCCCACCGACGGAGAGTCCCACGATGCCAATCCCCCCAGGCGAAGCCCAACCTGAACGGATGACAAAATTCAGCACGGAGAGAATGTCTTCAGAAAAAGTCCCCACCGTGGGGTGTTTTATCGGCGTGCTGCTGCCGTGATTGCGAGCATCGAAGGCCAGCAGGTTGTAACCCATTGGGTGTAATGCTCGAATATAGGGCATCATACGGGCCAAATTTCGACTCCAGCCGTGGACCAAGATCAAGGTCGGCGCATCCGGTGAGGCTGGAATCCACCACGCATAAAGTTGAGCATCCCTTACTGCAGGAATGTGGATCTCAGTGAATGCCAACCCATATTTTTCTGGTGTCACCTGATGGAGCTGGATCTTGTAGCGATACATGCGTTGGATGAGCCAATCAAGCAGGAAGACGATTGAAATAGAGACTATGAAGATCCAAAGCAAGACCATAAACTGCTCCATTTACTCCAAAATTGTCGTCACATCGGGCTGGTTGGGGACAAGGCACAGGAACTCAAATGGCTCATCGCCAATGTTCGTATACCAGTGGGGGGTCAGTGCAGGGATGAAGACTACAGCCCCTGCTTGGACTTCGAATGTCTCCTCACCGATGCCGATGCGCGCCCGGCCTGTGAGGACGTATTGTTCGTGCTCGACCAGGTTAGTGTGGTTGGGCATGCCGCCGCCAGGCTCCATGGCGAAGCGGCGCATAGCGAAGTTAGGCCCTTCATCCGGCGGAATCAGCACCTGCTTCGTCGTACCGACGCCCCCTTCAACAACCGTCTTCTCGATGTCTTCTATACGTTTTACGGACATGCATGGCCTCCAAATGAGTGATTTAGGCCAACAAGAGTTGTAACGCACTATAGCACGGCGAAAGAGCCGAGCTCTCTTCCCCCACACCAAGACCGACTCTCAGACCCTCCGAAGCGATTTGATCTCGAGTTACTGGGTTGGGCGCAATTGCTGCCAGGATGGCGGCGCCATCCGCGGTCAGGGAGGCTCCTGCCTCCAACCGCTGCTCGTAAGGTATATGATACTGTTCCATGATGCCCAGCGGGATCCGACTCAACCCGCCTGCCTGCCCCGCGAGCACAGGTGATACGCATCGGATTGAACCCAGGTCTACGCCGAGCTGCTGTAATCCCCAGCCGATCCCAATCAAGCAAACCAGCAGGCGCTCGATCTTGTGCCGCCCTTCGCTACTCTCTGGATGTTCATGGGGAATCCCTAACCGGTGCAGTTCAAGGTGATCGCTACCCTGCAACCAACCATCATTGCCTTCTTCCGCAGGGCGATCTGCGGTGTCCAGAGAGCGAATAAACGGTTTGATATCCACGATGGGTGTATGATTAAAAAGATCCAGAGGGCCAGTGTAGATGCGATCGCCCTCGATGCGCTCTAAACGCGTTCGGCTGAGACCAATCGGGCTGGGTCGATTCGGTGAGCGGGTGGCAAAAACCCCATACTCATCTTGCCCTTCCGTCCATGGTGGACGTACACGAATTTTCGCTATCCGGCTGCGATCCAGGTAAGCGAACACGAGGATATGGCTGAACGTTTCTAAACCCTTCAGCCCAGCAATAAATTGTGGTGCTATCTGGATGAAGAACACCCCATCGCTGACATTCCCGAGGGCAGGTTGATAGGGTGCTTTATGCTCATAAGGTGTGTTCGCCTCACCGATGACCGACAATTGAACCGTCTCCACATGTGGGGATGAGGCTGCGCTAACGCTTTGAGTTTCTGCAGTGGATAAAATCGATAGCGCCCGTTTTACAACAACGGCATACTCACCTTCTACTTCTGCGAGGGACAGCATCTCGTTTAATTTATCCGCAGCATACTCCAGAGATAAGGGCTTTCGCTGCTCCAAGAATGTAATGTGTAATCGATGAGCGAGGCTTCCATTGGGAAGAAACTCGACATGCGCATGGACATCCAATAAACCTAGTTCACCTGCGGCGGCTTCCATCGCATGCATCATCCCACTCTCAGGTACACCCAACCCGATCAGCGCCGCGGCAAACTTTTCACATGAGATCCCTCCGCTGGGATCAACCCATAAAGTCGATTCCATCACACCAATCTCGCGCGGCCTTGTTGCCAGGCATTCAGAATAACGAAATTGCAGTTAAGACCGGTTTCATCCCTGGCATTAGGAAACCTAGTTGTACGCAATACGCGTCTTTTCGTCGGCGAGTGTGGGCTCAATGAGTGCTTTACCAGCTGGATCATCCCAGGTTCCCAGACTTGTATGCATGGTAAGGTATTTCTCGGGGATCGGGTGTGTGCCCACAATAACCTTCAAACCGTATCGCTTTGTCAGGAATTCTTGAAAGGTGTCGATATAAGGACAAGGCGGGTAGCCCACGACGAGCCCTGTGGCGAGATGAATGACCTCGGCGCCGTTCTTCACCATCTCGTCGCCTGCATATTCGATATTTCCCCCTGGGCAACCATCGCAAGTTGTATAGCCGACCAATTCCACATCTTGATCTGCATAAATGCTGAAGGCGCCCTCGCGGTTCTTCATCGCCCGGAAGCACTTCCCACCCGCACATTGCCGGTAACGGTCGCAAATAATAATGCCGATCTTCGTCTTAGTAGCCATTTTTTTCTCCTATCGCAATCATGATTCGAGTTTGTGATCTTCTTACACTTGGGTAGCCCATCGCCGCGCTACGACTGCGCCTGCAGCGATAAAGACCGCCGCAGCGATGAAAAGCGCGTCGTATGAAAATTCCCGCAAAAACAATCCGCCTATGAGGGAAAGAAAGGCAACGGGTATGATCAGCACGGAGTTAAGAGCTGCATAGGTGGATCGTTCCGGAGCCGGAGCCAACTCGAGCAATGCGCTCTGAAAACCGACACTGCGCCCATTCATAATCGCGCCAGCCAAGAAGAAAACCGGCAACAACGCCAGCCAGCCCCAACGTGACATCGCAATCGCCAGAAGAGGGGTCAACGTCGATAGGACGGCGCAGTAGAATATCATCCGCCGGCTTCCCGATTTATCTACGAGGCGCGCCCATACCAAGTTTGAAAGCAAACCGCCTATTACCTGAGCCAGCAAAAACCAGCCCACAGCCTCAAGAGGCGCATCCAATCGTTCGCGTGCAAAAACCACATAGAAGGGAAGCGCCATCAAGCTGAATCCGGTCAGGAGTTGTGTGATAATTAACTCCTTCATGCGTCGGCTGGCTGCCCGGAGTTGTTTCCAGTATTTATGCCAAGGCTGTAGATCGCGCACCGCAACGGAAGCGGAAGGCTCACGTATAGCCCAAAAACCCAGTGAGGCGATGATCAGCGCGATGGCAGCCAACCCAAATAACAGAGCATAACTATTCGGATAATTCAACTGTGCAAGAATACGTTGTGCTGCTAGTGCAGCACCGACAGACAGCGGCCCCGCTAAAGCACCTATGCCACCAAAAAATGCCCCTCTTCGATTGGTGGGAATAATTTTTCCAATGATGTCGGTGTAAGGGATATTGCCTAGGCCACCGCCTGCGTAGAAGATGGCCAGCATGCCTACTAAGATCCAGGCCAGGGTCATGGGGTGTTGATCACCGATGGCAAATATGAGCCAGGCGAGGGCACCCCAGCTGAAGACGCGCAGATATATGGCCGTTAATAGATAAGGCATTTT
>Ga0315550_1000145_pt1 | contig 42957 bp, 53 predicted proteins | sample SalMarSW160190MG_2_FD_203100 | JGI IMG/M metagenome (GOLD analysis project Ga0315550, IMG submission 203100) | Salt marsh sediment microbial communities from the Plum Island Ecosystem LTER, Massachusetts, United States - Salt Marsh Sediment SW1601-90 ...
GACCGGCGCCACCACGATGGAACGGAGCACCGGGATCGCCTCCGTCCGGGTGACGACGAGCACCGGCCTCCGCTTGTCCTCGGCCTCGGCCCACCAGATGTCGCCCTGGATGGGCGTCACCACGGCTCCTCGCTAATCATGCGCACGCCTGCCTCCTCGGCCCAGGCAAGCTCCTCGTCGGTCTGCGGGCGGACCCGGTAGCCGGAGACGATGGCGTCCGCGGTGTGAGCGCGCCGGGTCTGCTCGATCAAGACCGCCAGCCCGCGCCGCACCGCGTCCGAGCGAGACTCGACCACACCTTCCTTCACCAGCTCGTCGACCGACGCTGCCAGGGAGTCGTCGATCCGGGTCACCAACTGTGTCATGCGCAGAGCATAGCATTTTGCATTGCAGGCGTGAGCCCGGTCTTTGCGACGTCTGAACGACTCCCGGCCCTATCTGACCGGCGGCCGGGGCGTCAGGTGCTGCTCGATGATCTGCTTCACCCGCTCGGGGTCGTCCGGGCTGATGAACGGCTTCACGAAACGCCCGGTGTCGATGACGAGGGCGGTCTGCTTCGAGGGCCGTTGTGGGTCGAGGTGGGCCCACCGGTCCGGGCGAGTCGTCCCCCAGATGCGCCACTTCCCGCTGAACGCCCCGGTCGGGACGAGTTCGACACCGACGATCCTCTCGTACCGGATCCGCTTCCGGGTCCCGAACGGCGCGTAGTACCCGCCGATCCGGAGTCCGTCACCGGTGCAGGTGATCCACCGGTCCCGATACAGCACATCATGGGGCCCCGCTGCCGACATCTCGCCTCCCGGCGCCTGGTTCTCCCCTCCATCGTACGATGCCGCCGCGGCGGCGCGTCAGCCCCGCTCCGCCGGGTGGCTGCGCTCCGCCTGGGCGACGAGGGCCAGCACCACCTCGATCACCTGGTCCGCCGTCATGCGACTCGTGTCGACGATGACGGCGTCGGCCGCCGGCTGCAACGGCGACGTCTCCCGGGTCGAGTCGAACTCGTCGCGGCGGCGCAGGTCGGCCTCCACCGCCGCCACGTCGGCGTCGGCCGCCTCGGCGTCGCCGGCCCGCCGCGCCGCCCGCACCTCGGGCCGGGCCGAGAGGAACACCTTCACCGGCGCCAGCGGGAACACCACCGTGCCGATGTCGCGACCCTCGACCACCGCGCTCCCGCCCCGCTCCGCCACCCAGGCCCGCTGGATAGCGACCACGATGCGCCGCACCTCCGGGATGGCCGACACCGGGCTCACCGCGGCGGTCACCTCCGCCGAACGCGCCTCGGTGCCCACCGGGCGGCCATCGAGGCGCACCTCGCCGTCCTCGTAGGCGATGGCGGCCCTCGCCACCGCTGGCACCACCGCGGCGTCGTCCGACGGGTCCACCCCGGCCTCCAGCACCGCCAAGGTGGCGGCCCGGTAGGTGGCGCCGGTGTCGAGGTACCCGATGCCGAGGGCCTTCGCCACCCCCCGGGCCACGGTCGACTTCCCGACGCCGCTCGGACCGTCTATCGCGATGACCACAACGCCTCCAACGCTCGGTAGAAGCCGGGCCACGACACGTCCGCCACGTCCGAGTCGACGATGCGCACCGGGCCGGTGGCCCCGGTGGCCGCCACCGCCGCCGCCATCGCCATGCGGTGATCGCCGGCGCTCTCCACGGTGCCGGCGTCGAGGAACCCGGTACCGAGCACCGAGAACCCATCCTGGTGGGGCTCGGCCCCGCCCCCCAGGTCCCGGATCAGCGCCACGGTGGTGGCGATCCGATCGCTCTCCTTGACGCGCAACTCGGCGGCGTCGGCCACCGTCGTCACCCCCTCGGCGTACGCCCCCAGCACCGCCACCAGCGGCAGCTCGTCGAGGGCGGCGACCGCCAGCTCCCCCTCCACCCGGGTGGCGTGCAGGCCCCGACCGTGGACCGTCACGGTGCCGACCGGGTCCCCCAGCAGCGACCCGGTGACCTCGCCCTCGATCACCGCCCCCATCGCCTCCAACACCTGCAGGAAACCGATCCGGCCCGGGTTGAGGCACACCCCGGGCGTCACCACCGTCGACCCGGGCAGGATCGCCGCCGCCGCCCACAGGAACGCCGCCGACGACGGGTCGCCCGGGATCTCGTAACGGAACGGAGGCACCGGGCCCGGGAACACCCGGAAGGCGCGGCCATCCTCCCGCTCCCCCAGCCCCATCGTCTCCAGCCACCGTTCGGTGTGGTCGCGAAACCCGGGAGGGCTGCTCACCCGGGAGGGCCCGTCGGCCTGGAGGGCGGCAAAGGCGAACGCCGAGCGCACCTGGGCCGAGGCGATCTCCAGCTCGACGTCGGCGCCGTGGAGCAGGCCGTCGCCTCCCACCCTGATCGGGGCGGTGCCCCTCTCCGTCAGCTCCACCGTCGCCCCCAGCGCCGCCAGCGGCGCCACCAGCCGGCGCATCGGGCGGCGATTCAGGGAGGCGTCCCCGGTCAAGGTGGAACGGAACGGGCGCCCCGCCAGGGCGCCGGCGAGGAGCCGCATCGTGGTGCCCGAGTTGCCGCAGTCGAGCGGTGCCCCGGGATCGCCCCAGGCTGCCACCCCGGGGCCGCTGACCCGGGAGCCGTCCACCGTCGCCCCGAGACGGGCGACGGCACTCCGGGTCGAGGCGACGTCACGGCCCGGGCCCGGGTTCGCCACCTCGCTCACCCCGCCCGCCATGGCGGCCAGCAGGTAGGCGCGATGGGACAGCGACTTGTCACCGGGCACCCGCACCTCGGCCCGGAACGGCCCGGACGGGGGTTGCAGCGTGTGTTCGCCGCCGTCCCGCGCCATCAGATCTCCTCGGTCATCGGTGCCGGGGCATCTTGCCACGTCGCCCCCGCCTCCGAGTAGAGCGAACGCACCTCGGCGATCGTGAGGGGCCGGTGGGCGCCCGGCCGCAACGCCTGATCGTGCACCCCGCCGATGGCGGTGCGCACCAGCCGCCGCACCGGATGCCCCAGCGCCTCCATCATGCGCCGGATCTCCCGCTTCCGGCCCTCGGTCATCACCACCTCCACCAACGTCTCGCCGGGGCGCCGCGCCACGAGGCGGGTGGCGGCGGCCCGGGCCGGTCCGTCGTCGAGGTCGACCCCGATCGTGAGGCGGCCCAGGGCCCGGTCCGCCAGGTCACCCTCCACCAGCACGGTGTAGGTCTTGGTCACCCCGTAGCGGGGATGGGTCACCAGGTTGGCGAGGGTGCCGTCGTTGGTGAGCAGCAGCAGCCCCTCCGAGGCGGCGTCGAGACGGCCCACCGGGAACACCCGCGGCTCGGCCGGGACCAGCTCGACCACGGTGGGCCGGCCCTGCGGGTCGGAGGCCGTGCTGACGACGCCGACCGGCTTGTAAGCGAGGTAGGAGACGAGGCCGGGCAGCAACGGCACCGGGACCCCGTCGACCGCCACCTTCGCCACCACCGGGTCGATCTGCTGGCCGATCCGGGCCGGCACCCCGTCGACCGTCACCCGACCGCGCCGGATCCACTCCTCGGCCCGGCGCCGCGACGCCAGCCCGCTGCGGGCGATCAGCTTGTGGAGCCGCTCGATGATTCCTCCGGGCGGAAGGGGCGCTCCAGGGCGTCCACGACTTCGGCGGGCGGCACGTGGTCGGCCAGCGGCGGCAGGTCCCCCAGCTCGCCGATGCCGAGTTTCTCCAGGAACAGTTCGGTCGTGCCGTACAGCACCGCCTGACCCGGGCCGGGGGCGTGGCCCACTTCGATCACCAGCCCGCGTCGCGCCAGCGTCTGCAGCGCCCGCTCCGAATCCACCCCCCGGATCTCGGCGACCTGGCCCCGCGACACCGGCTGGCGGTAGGCCACCACCGCCAACGTCTCGAGGGCGGCGCCGGAGAGCCGGGCCGCCCGCTCCGTGGCGGCGAAGCGCTCCAGGAAGGGCCGCGCCTCGGGGCGGGTGTAGAGGCGCCATCCCCCGGCGATCTCACGCAGCACGATCCCCCGCTCGGTGGCGGCCAGGTCGTCGCGCAACCCGGCCAGCTCCCCCTCGATGTCCGCCAGCGGCTTCTCGGTCAGCTCGGCGATCTCGGCGGCCGTCACCGGTTCCTCCGCCACGAACAGGATCGCCTCGATGACGGCCCGTGTCTCCATCAGGCGCTCCATTCGCTGCGGCCGATGAACGGTTCCAGCCCCTCCGGGGCCCCGTCGACGCGATGGGTGACGACGATCGGGGCGTCACGGTGCTCCTGGGCCACCCCGAGCACGCCCCAGCGGGCCAGTTCCAGCAGCGCGAGGAAGTACACGACGACCTCGATGGGGCGCTCACACTCCGCCACCAAGGCGTCGAAGCGGGTCTCGACGGCACGGGCGACCCGGGCGTTGATCTCGCTGATGGCGGCGTCCACCGTCGGGAGGTCCATCTCGAGGTGGTCGAGGTCGGGCTCCTGGGCGACGGGGCGCAGCACCCGGGCCGCGATCAGCCCGAACCGCTCCCGATCGACCCCGAGCCGCACCGGGGGCCGGGCCGGCACGATCCCCGGGTCGAGCCCGGCCCGGCGCGGGACGTACCGCGCCATCCCGTCGAAACGGTGCGCCAGCACCGCCGCCACGTCCTTGAAGGTGAGGCAGGCGAGGAGGCGGGAGAGGAGCCGGTCCCGCTCCTCGGTCAGCGCCAGCTCCTCGTCGAGGTCGACGGCCCGGTCGTCTGGCAGCAGGAAGCGGGCCTTGAGCTGGATGAGGGTGGCCGCGATGAGCAGGAACTCGCTGGTCACCTCGATGTCGAGCTGCTGCATCAGGTCGAGGTGGGCCAGGTACTCGGCCACCAGGTCGGAGAGGCTCAGCTCGGTGATCTCGACCTGATGCGACGTGATGAGCTGCAACAGCAGGTCGAGCGGGCCCTCGAAGACCCTGGTCTTCACCTCGTAGCTCATGTGCGACCGACATCCCTGGAGACGACGCCCGACATGGTATCGGCGCCCCGGCTTCCCGCCCCGCCTTTCGCCCGGTCGCTCACGCGTCGTCGGCGGCGACCAGAGCGTCCCAGCGGGCGGCATCGGCACCGAGATCGCCTGCCGGGACCCGGCGGGCGAACGCCACGACGAAGGGGTCGGCGCCAATCGCCTCCAGGTCGGCCGCTCCCAACGCCTCGTGATCCCGGTAGCGGCGCCACGCCCCCGGCAGCGGGAGCCGGGCGGCAGCGCCCATCGTGGCCAGGGTCCGGGTCACCGCCCCCATGTGCACGTGGCGCTTCCCGACGTCATGCAGCAGCGCCGCCCGGGTGACGAGCTGGTCGGGCCCGAGACGCTCACGGGCCCGGCACGCCACCTCGTAGGCATGCCGCTGATCCGCCGCCGCCTGCTCCCAGAAGAGGGTCCGCTCCGCCGGCGGAAGCCATCCTGCCACCTCGGCCTGCTGGTGTGGCGTGAGAGGACGGGCCCGGAGCACCTCGAAGAAACGCCGCGCCAGGTGACGGAGGCTGGCCGACCCCACGGGACTCAGGAGCGCTTCGACTTGCAGTCGACGCAGTAGCGGGAGGTGGGACGGAACTCGAGGCGGTCGTCGTCGATCTGCCGGCCGCAGGACTCGCAGCGGCCGTAGGTGCCGGCCGCCACCTTGGCGAGGGCGGCATCGACGCCCTCCAGCATGACACGCAGGTTCTCCACGATCCCGAGAACCTCACTGCGCTCGGCGGTGGCGGCGGCGGCGTCGGCAAACCCCTCGCCGAAGTCCACCTCACCGGTCAGCTCACCGCGCTCGTTGGCTCCCAGATCGCCGAGTTGGCGCACCAGCTTGGAGCGCTCGGACTCGAGGACGGATCCAGCTTGCTCGACGTTCACGACGTGGCTCCTCAGGGTCGATCCGGGGGTGTGGATCCTCGCTACCTGCCGCGCGGGTGCGAGGAGACGTACACCTCGTACAGATGTCGCGGCGTCACCCGCGTGTAGGTCTGCGTCGTACTGATACTAGCGTGACCCAGCAGTTCCTGGACGGTTCTCAGGTCCGCTCCGCCTTCCACCATGTGGGTCGCGGTCGAGTGGCGCAGCACATGCGGGGACACCGTGTCCGGCGCGATCCCGGCGCTGCGGGCGTGATTACGGATGATCCGCCACACCCCCTGCCGGCTCAACCGGCCCCCCCTGCCGTTGACGAACACCGCCCCCGGATCCCTCCTCCCGGCGATGAGTTCGCGGCGAGCCGGCAGGTAGGCGCGGAGGGCGGAGACGGCGTACGAGCCGAGCGGGACGGCGCGCTGCCTGGACCCCTTCCCGGTCACGACCGCCTGCGCCTCGTCGAGGTCGAGGTCGAGCAGGTCGAGCGAGGTCGCCTCGCTGACCCGGGCGCCGGTGGCGTAGAGGAACTCGAGCAGGGCGGCGTCCCGCCTCCCGAGCGGGGTCGCCCGGTTCGGCGCCTCGAGCAGGCGCTGCACCTCGTCGATCGTCAGCGCCTTGGGAATGCTGCGGTTACGGCCCGGGCTCTCGACCAGGACGGTCGGGTCGGTGGTGGCCATCTCCTCGGCCACCAGGAAGCGGTGGAGCCCGCGCACCGCAGAGACCTTGCGGGCGACGGTGGCACGGGCGGCGCCGCCGCCGTGGAGCCGGGCCACGAACGCCGAGACGTGGGGCGGGACGATCTCGTCGACCAGCTCCACCCCCAGCTCACCGAGGAACGCCCGGTACTGCTCCAGGTCCCGGCGGTAGGCGGCCACCGTGTTGCGGGCCAGGCCCCGCTCCGCACCCATCGCCGCCAGGTACTCCTCGATGCCAAGGGCGAGATCCATCAGTGGCGCTGCAACAGGATGAGCAGCCCCACCAGCGTCTTGGCATCCTCGAACTCGCGGCGGGCGATCATCCCGGGCAGATCGGCCAGCGGGATCGCGACCACCTCGGAGTGCTCTTCCTCCACCCCGGCCGGCTCGACCGGCACCGGCTCCAGGTCGGTGGCCAGGTAGGTCCACATTCGCTCGTCGGTGAACCCGGGACCGGTGAAGAACGTGGCGACCAGCTCGAGGCTCCCCGGCCGGTAGCCGATCTCCTCCGCCAGCTCACGGGCCGCCGCCGCCTCCGGGTCCTCGCCGGGGATGTCGAGCTTGCCGGCGGGGATCTCCAACAAGTTGTGACCCACCGCGGCCCGGTACTGGCGGATGAGCACGACGGCGTCCCCCAGCACCGGCACCATCGCCACCGCCCCGGGATGGCGGATCACCGACCGTTGCACGGCACGGCCGTCCGGGGAGAGCAGATGGAGCCGCTCGGCGGTGAGGAACGCCGTCGTCACCAAGGAACGGCTTCCCACCACACGGAACTGGCCCGGTTCCTCCCCCACGGCGGCTCAGCCGTCGACGGTGACGTCCGAGCGGGCAGGGGCGGGTGCCTCGACCCGCCGCTTCCGCGCCAGGGCGGCCCGCACCAACCCGACGAAGAGCGGGTGGGGGCGGTCGGGCCGGGACGTGAACTCGGGATGGAACTGGGTGGCGATGAAGTACGGGTGGGAGGGCAGCTCCACCACCTCGACGAGCCGGTCGTCCGGCGACTGGCCGCTGAGGCGGAGACCGGCCTCCTCCAGGTCACGCCGGTAGCGGTTGTTGACCTCCCAGCGATGGCGGTGACGCTCGTAGATGAGCGGCCGCCCGTAGAGCTCGGCGGCCAGCGACCCCTCGGCCAGCTTGGCCGGGTAGACCCCGAGCCGCATCGTGCCGCCCATGTCCTCGACGTCCTGCTGGGAGTCCATCAGGTCGATGACCGGATGGGGCGTCATCGGGTCGAACTCGCTGCTGTGGGCCGCTCCGAGGCCAACCACGTGGCGGGCGAATTCGATGACGGCGCACTGCAGCCCGAGGCAGAGCCCGAGGAAGGGCACCTGCTGCTCCCGGGCGTGGCGAATCGCCTGGATCTTGCCCTCGATGCCTCGGATCCCGAAGCCGCCGGGCACCACGATCCCGTGGATGCCCTCGAGGTGCGATTCCGCCAGCAACCCCTCGACCTCCTCGGCCGGCACCCAGCGCAGATCGAGGCTGACGTTGTTGGCGAGGGCGCCGTGGCGCAGCGCCTCCACCACCGACAGGTAGGCGTCGGGGAGGTCGATGTACTTGCCGACGATGCCGATCGTGACCTCTTCCTCGTGGCGGGCCATGCGCTCGACGATCTCGGCCCACTCGGTGAGGTCGGGCGGCGGGGTGTCGAGGTCGAGGACCCGGCACACCACGTCGTCGAGCCCGCCTTCGTGGAGTAGGAGCGGCACCGCGTAGATGTTGTCGACGTTGACGGCGTTGATGACCGCGTCGGGCTCGACGTCGCAGAAGAGGCTGATCTTGCGGGCGGCAGCGTCGTCGATGGGCCGGTCGGAGCGGACCACGATCACGTCGGGGTGGATGCCGCGGCCCCGCAGCTCGGCGACGGAGTGCTGGGTGGGCTTGGTCTTCAGCTCTTCGCTGGTGGAGAGGTAGGGAACCAGGGTGACGTGGATGTAGCAGGTGTTGCTGCGCCCCACGTCCTTGCGCATCTGGCGGATCGCCTCCAGGAACGGCAGGCTCTCGATGTCGCCCACCGTGCCGCCGATCTCGGTGATGACGACGTCGATCTCGTCGTCGTCGCCCAGCTTGCGGACCCGGGCCTTGATCTCGTTGGTGATGTGGGGGATCACCTGGACGGTGCCGCCGAGGTAGTCGCCGCGGCGCTCCTTGCGGATCACCGACTGGTAGATGGCCCCGGTGGTGACGTTGCAGTCGCGGCGCAGGTTCTCGCCGAGGAACCGCTCGTAGTGACCGAGATCGAGATCGGTCTCACCACCGTCGTCGGTCACGTACACCTCGCCGTGCTCGAACGGGTTCATGGTGCCGGGATCGACGTTGATGTACGGGTCGAGCTTCTGGGTGATGACGCGCAGACCTCGGGACTTGAGCAGCCGACCGAGAGATGCAGCGGTGATCCCCTTGCCGAGGCTCGACGTCACTCCACCCGTGACGAACACGTACCTGGTCACTCTGGGTTTCTCCACCTTGGAAGGTGGAATGATAGCACCGGGGTCCCCCAATCCCGGGATATCCGTTTTCGCGCTCAGGGACGGTGTCCGGCCGCCGCCAGCAGCTCGGCGGCATGCTCCTGCCCCTTCTCGCTTTCCGGCATCCCCGCCAGCATCCGGGCCAACTCGGCGACCCGGTCCTCCCCGGACAGCTCCCGCACCCGTCCCTTCGCCCCGTCACGCTCCAGCACGTAGTGGGTATCGGCGTGGGCCGCCACCTGCGGCAGGTGGGTGACACAGAGGATCTGGCGGCCCCGGCTCAGCGCCGCCAGCTTCTCGCCGAGGGCCCGGGCGGTGGCCCCGCCGACCCCGGCGTCGATCTCGTCGAAGGCCACCACCTCGGTCGTGGCTGCCCCGGCGGCGAGCCGCAGCGCCAGCACGAGACGGCTCAGCTCCCCACCGGAGGCGACCTTGCCCACCGGCCCGGGGGTGAGGGAGGCATCGGAGGCGAACTCCAGGGTGACGCGGTCGGCCCCGTCCGGCCCGAGCGGAGCCTCGGCGACCGCGAGGGTCACCACCGGGTCGCTCATCCCCAGCTCCTGCAGGTGACCTCGCGCCGCGGCGGCGAGCCGCCCGGCCATCTCCTCTCGCGCCCCCCGCAGCCGGCCCGCCGCGGCCCGGGCCTGCTCCTCGGCCGCCGCGATCTCGTCCTGCAGCTTCCCGGCGCTGTCGAGCAGGGCGGTCAGCTCCGCCGCCCGCCGGGTGGCGCCGGCGCCGAACTCCAGCACCTCGTCGAGGGTCTCCCCGTACTTGCGCCGCAACGTCCCGAGCAGGGCGATGCGCTCCTCCAGCTCGGCCAGCTCGGCCGGATCGTGGTCGAGGTCCTCTGCCACGATGGCGATCTCGCCGGCGACGGCGCCCAGCGCCTCGGCCGCCTCCCCCGCCTGCTGCGCCAGCGACGCCAGCTCCGGGTCGACCGCGGCGAGGCGCCGCAGCTCACCCATGGCGGCGGTGAGATACCCGCCGGCGCCTTCGTCGTCGAGCGCCTGCTGCGCCGCGGCCAGACCCTCCAGCAGCGTCTCCGAGTTGCGGAGCCGCACGGCCCGTGCCTGTAGCTCGGCGTCGTCGCCCGGGGCGAACCCGGCGGCGGCGATCTCGTCCGCCTGGTACCGCACCAGGTCGAGCTCCCGCTCCAGTTCGCGCCGGTCGCCACCGAGGCGCCGGGCCCGCTGCCGCAGCGCCGCCAGCCGCTCCCACGCCTCCCGGTAGGACGCCCGGGCCGCCTCGCCGGCGGCGTCGAGCGCCCCGTCGAGCAGGCCCCGCACCCCGCGCGGCGTCGTCAGCGTCATCTGGTCGTGCTGGCCGATCACCTCCACCATCCCGTCGGTGCGTTCCGTCAGGGTGCGCACCGGAGCCATGGCGTCGTCGACGTAGGCCTTGGAGCGCCCCGCCGTGGTGATCCGGCGCCGCAACGTCATCTCGTTCCCGTCGCCGTCGACGAAGCGGCCCTCCACCTCCAACTCGGGACCGAACGGCCCGATTGCCTCCTTGCGGCCGGCCGCTCCCAGCAGCAGGCGCAACGCTCCCAGCAGCAGGGTCTTGCCGGCCCCGGTCTCGCCGGTCACCACCACCAGGCCCGGCCCGGGCTCGAGATGGGCGCCCTCGATGATGCCGAGGTTGGCGACCCGCAGCTCGTCAAGCATGGTCGAGACCGAATTGGTGGCGCACCGCCTGCGGGAAGGGGTGACAACCCAGCGAGAGGAACCGTACCGGGCGGGCGCCGCGGGCGATCGTGGCCACCTCGCCCTCCTCCAGCCCGAACGCCTCCCGCCCGTCGAGGTTGACCCGGACGGGACGCTCGCCGGCGACGGTGAGCTTCACCACCGCGTCCGGCGACAGCATGATCGAGCGCGACAGCAGCGAGTGGGGGGCCACCGGGGTCATGATGAGGGCGTCGAGCTCGGGATCGACCACCGGGCCTCCCGCCGACAAGGAGTAGGCGGTGGATCCGAGCGGGGTGGCCACGATGATCCCGTCGGAACGGTAGGTGGTGAAGTAGCGGGCGTTGATCTCGACCCCGATCTCGACCACCCGCTGGGTCATGACCTTCTCCAGCACCACGTCGTTGATGCCCACGAAGGTGCGGCCGTCGGGGGCGATGGCCGCCACCGTCATGCGCCGGTTGACCTCGAGCGATCCGGCGACGAGGCGGTCGAGGAGCAGCTCGATGGCGTCGGGCGCCACGTCGGTGAGGTAGCCCACCTTCCCCAGGCTGACGCCGATCACCGGGATGTCGCCTCCGAAGGCGAGGCCGGCCGCTCGGAGCAGGGTGCCGTCGCCGCCGATGCCCACCACCACCGAGACCTCTTGGGGGAATCCGGTGGGGCCGGCCTCCAGCGCGACGATGCCGCGGACGCGGGCCGCCTGCTCCAGCCGTGTCGCGACGGCCCGGGCCGACTCCTTCGTCTCGTGGACGACCATCCCCATCACCAGGGCGTTCTCACCCTGCATCGAACACCACCCTCTGTAACTCCTCGTCTCCCAGCGCCCGAGGTCCCCGCCGCGCCCATACCAGGAACTCGCGGTTGCCCTTGGCGCCCGTCACCGGAGACGCTACCGCACCACCGACCCCGAGTCCGCTCGCGTCGAGGGCGCCCACCACCGATCGGACCGCGGCGGCCCGCACCTCGGGGTCACGAACGACTCCTCCCTTCCCCACCTGGCCCCGGCCGGCCTCGAACTGCGGCTTGACCAGCAGCACGTAGTCGGTGCCGTCGCCGCCCAGCTCTCGTAACTGGTCCGCCACCGTCTCCAGCGAGATGAACGACAGGTCGCAGACGACGACGTCGAACGGCGCCCCCAGGGCAATCGGGTCGGCGTGGCGGATGTTGCTGCGCTCCACCACCTCCACCCGATCGTCGGTCCGCAGCCGCCAGTGGAGCTGGCCGTAGCCGACGTCCACCGCCACCACGTGTGCCGCGCCCCGTTGCAGCAGGCAATCCGTGAACCCCCCGGTCGAAGCCCCGACGTCGATGGCCCGCCTGCCCGCCACCTCGATGCCGAACACCTCGAGTGCCTCCTGCAGCTTGAGGCCACCCCGGCTCACGAAGGGAGCGGGAGCAGCCGCCAGCCGCAGCACTGCGGACGGCTCGACCAGGGTGGCCGGCTTGGGCTCGGCGATCCCGTCGACCTCGACCAGTCCTTGCTCCAAGGCCCATTGCGCCGCGGCCCGGCTCGGGACCAGCCTGCGGCGTACCAGCTCCCGGTCGAGGCGCCGTCTCGTCAGCGGCCCGGCTCCTCTCCCGCCTCCCCGGAACCCGCCTCGTCGGAACCCGCCTCGTCGAGACCCGGGCCGCCGGGGCGCCCGACCACGCCTTCGAGGCGGTCCACCAGATCCCGGGCATGCCGCTCCGCCGCCGCCACGGCCTGCGCCGGGTCCATGCCCTCCAGAGCCGCCACCGCATCCACCTCGGGCGGCGACTCGTCCTCAACTCCCGATCCCGAACGCGTATCATCCATAACGACATTATGACCCGCTGCCCCGACAGGATCACGCTTTGATACCCATCCGTGACCTCAACCCGACCCGGATCTTCCCGCTCGTCACGCTCCTCCTCATCGCCGCCAACCTCGCCACCTTCTTCCTCTGGCAACCCCGTGACGACCCCAACCGGGAAGCGGCGTTCCTCTACGAGAACGCCGCCATCTCCTGCGAGCTCACCACCGGCACCCCCCTCACCCCCGCCGAGATCCAGAGTGGAGTCTGCAACGAGCACGACACCGGCGCCCCCGTCGAATTCCCCGACAAGAACATCTGGCTCGCCGGCCTCGTCTCGATGTTTCTCCACGGCGGCGTCGTCCACATCCTCGGGAACATGTGGTTCCTGTGGATCTTCGGCAACAACGTCGAGGAGGCCTACGGCAGCCTGGGGTTCCTCACCATGTACCTGGCCTCCGGGATCGCCGCCACCGCCGCCTTCGTGCTCGCCAGCCCCACCTCGACCGACCCGCTCATCGGGGCCTCGGGAGCCATCGCCGGGGTGTTGGGCGCCTACCTGGTGCTCTTCCCCACCCACCGGGTCCTCACCCTGCTGCTGTTCTTCTTCGTCCCGATCCCGGCAGTGCTCTTCCTCGGCATCTGGTTCCTCAGCCAGTTCGGGCTGCAGGACGCCGCGGTGGCGTGGCAGGCCCACGTCGGGGGTTTCGCCTTCGGGGTGCTGCTGACGCTCCCGCTCCGCACCCTTCTGCTGCGGCGCATCGCCACCCTCCACTCCACCATGGCCGGGCGCTTCGGCTACTGAGCCGGACTCTCAGGTGCCCGCCATCCCCGCCAGAGCGTCGGGGAGGTCGGCGAGCGCCGCCACCACCAGGTCCGGGGCCCAGCGGGAATCCACTGTGGCCGGGTCGGAGGTGACGCCGGTCAATACCAGGGCGGTGTGCCAGCCCTCCGCCTTGCCCATGGCGAGATCGGTCTCGGGGCGGTCGCCGACCACCAGGACCTCGCCGCTGGTACGGGCCCGCACCAGCCGGCGCATCGGGTCGTGCGGCTTGCCGCACACGATCGGCTCCCGGCCCGACGCCACCGCCAGCGCCGCCACGATGGCACCACCGCCCGGCTGCAGCCCGGTCGGGGTCGGGAAAGTGGCGTCGGTGTTGGTGGCATAGAAAGCCGCCCCGTTCCGCAGCGCCCGGGTCGCCTCCGCCAGCCGGGCATAGGTGAACTCGGGATCGAGCCCGACCACCACCGCCTCCGCCTCCTCGCCGTGTTCCACCACCACGAGACCCTCCCCCTTCAGGGTGACCCGGAGCCCGGCGCCGCCCACCACGAAGACCCGTTCCACCCGGCCCGCCAGGAGCCGGGCCGTGGCCAGGCCCGAGCCGAGCACATCCTCCGGATCGGCCGGGAACCCGGTACGGGACGTGATGGCGGCGGCGACCTCGTACCTGGTCTTGGTCGAGTTGTTGGTGACGAACAGCAGCCGGTACCCACTCTGCGCCAGGCGTCGCAGCGCCTCCCCCGCCCCCGGGATGCCCTCCGTGCCGAGGTAGACGACGCCGTCCAGGTCGCAGGCGATCGTCCTCACATTGCCCAAACCCCCTCGACCGGCTACAACTCCCACCATGACTGCTCCCACGTCCGATTCCGGCGCCGCGGGCCCCGGTACCGGGAAAGCCGGCGGCGCCGCCGACACGTTAGGCCAGACCATCCTGGTCCGAGTCACCGGCATCGACGGCCCCGGCATCACCGCCGGGATCCTCCACATCCTCTCCGACGCCGGCGCCGAAGTGCTCGACATGGAGCAGGTGGTCGTGCGGGACCGTCTCAACCTCGGCATCTTCGTCGCCGTCGACCAGGAACGGTCTCCGCTCAAGGACCTGCTCTTCTTCGGCTGGCAGCGCGACATCCACATCGACTTCGAGGTGATCGACAACGGCACCGTCGAACCGCAACGCCCCCGTTTTGCCGTCATCGTCATCGGCCGCACCCTCGACGCCGGCGAGCTGGGAGCGGTGGCGGACGCCATCGCCTCGGTCGGCGCCAACATCGAGCGGATCGTGCGGCTCTCCAACTACCCGGTCATCAGCTACGAGCTCATCGTCGTCGGTAGCGACCTCGCCCGGCTCCGCTCCAGCCTGCTGCAGGCCTCCCACGACTACCACGTCGACATCGCCATCGAGCGGGAGGGCCTCGCCCGCCGCGCCAAGCGCCTCGTCGTCGTCGACATGGACTCGACCCTGATCCGGGACGAGGTCATCGACCTGCTCGCCGCCGAGGCCGGGGTGCGTGACGAGATCGCCGCCCTCACCTCCGAGGCGATGGCCGGCGACCTCGACTTCGAGACCGCGCTCCGCCAACGGGTGCGCCTCCTCGCCGGCCTCGACGAAGAGACCCTGCACCGGGTCCGGGACCGTCTCCGGCTCACTCCCGGGGCCCGCACCTTCGTACGCACCCTGAAACGGCTCGGCTACCGGGTTGCCATCGTCAGCGGTGGCTTCGACCTCTTCGCCGACTACGCCAAAGACCTACTCGGAGCCGACAGCGCCCACGCCAACCGCCTCGAGATCGTCGACGGCCGCCTCAGCGGGGAGCTGGAGGGCGACATCATCGACGGCTCCGCCAAAGCGCGGCTCCTCGAGGAGATCGCGGCGGCCGACGGGATCAGCCTGGAGCAGGCCGTCGCCATCGGCGACGGCGCCAACGACATCGAGATGCTGAGCCGGGCCGGCCTCGGGATCGCCTTCAACGCCAAACCGGCGCTGGCGGCCGCCGCCGACGCCACCCTCCAGGTGCCCTACCTCGACGCCATTCTCTTCGTGCTCGGGCTGAAACGGGAGGACATCGAGGCCGAGCAGCTCTCCACCTCGGTCATCCCCAAGGAATGGGACGGAGCGGAAGGCCCGCCCGATTCGCTCCACGACGCCGCCGGCTAGTCCGAAGTCCGCTCCCCGAAGCGGCGCACCGTGGCGGCGAGGAACCCGGTGGTGAGCGCCACGCTCGCCTCGCTGACCCGCTCGTCGTTGCCGTGGAACATCCCGAGGAGCCGGCCGAAGGTCATGCGGTCGTCGAAGAGCCCCGCCCCGTAGGCATGGACCCCCCTGGCCCGGAAGAAGCGGGCGTCGGTGGTGACCGGGATCAGCATCGGCGCGAGGCGCCGCGAGCCGGTCCCCGCCGCAGCGGCGTCCCCCATCGCCTCCCACAACGGGCCGGAGGTGGCCGAGGCGTTGGGAGCGAACCGGGTGTCGGTCGTCACCTCCAAGCCGTCCAGCAGGGCGGGGCCCAGCACTCGCCGCAGGTGATCGTCGACCGCGGCGTCGTCCTGGCCGGGGAGGAGACGGGCGTCGATCCGCAGCAGCCCCTCGTCGGGCACCACGTTCTGGGCCGACCCCGCCTCCAGCACCGTCGGGGTGACGGTGAGGTGAGTGCAGGCGTGGGCCCACCGTGCCAGCTCCGGGTCGGTGGCATCGAGCCGGGCGATCGCCTCGTCGACGGTCTCGGGGGCGGTGAGCTGCGGCGGGAGGCCGGCGGCGGTGACGAATCCCCGCCATTCGTCGGTGATCAACACCGGTAGCGGCTCCTCCGCCAGGCGGGCCGCCGCCGCGGCGAGAGGGACCAGGGCGTTGCGGGTCCCGTGGGGCTGGCTGGCGTGCCCCGGCGTCCCCACCGCCCGCAGGGTGCGCCACGACGGGCCCTTCTCGGCCACCGTCACCGGGAGCACCGCGTCCCCCCCGGTGCTGAAACCGGGCGCCGCCACCTCGGTGAGGAGGTAGTCGCACGCCACCAGGTCCCAGGCGTGCTCGACGAGGTAGCCGGCACCCAGCGCCCCGCCCGCCTCCTCGTCCGCCACCGCCCCCAGCACCAGGTCGCCGGGGAGGGGAGGCAGCTCGCCGGTCAGGTAGGGGCGGAACACCGCCGCCATCGCCGCCGTGATGTTGAGCATGTCGAGGGCGCCCCGCCCCCACACGAACCCGTCGTGGCAGTCGGCGGCGAACGGGTCCCGGGTCCAGCCCCGCGGGTTGGCGGGGACCACGTCGAGATGCGGCAGCAGCATCAGCGCCGGCGCCTCCGGGTCCCGTCCCGGAACCCGGAAGACGACGCTCTGCCGGCCCGGATGAGGCTCGACGACGGTTCCGGGACTCCCCAGGTATGCCTGCAACGTCGCCACCGACCGGTGTTCGTGGCCCGAGTCCGGGGATCCGTCGTTGACGCAGGCGTTCCGGATCATCGCCCGGAGCAGATCCACGACGTCGGGGCGGGCCGTCACGATCCCCCGATCGCCTGCCAACGAGAGCGGCGCTCCCCGGAGGCCTCGTCCCGGAACATGACGATGAGGCGGGCCGCGAAGCCGAAGCTCTCGAAGAAGTTCTTGGTGTCCCGATGCCCCGGGCTCACCCGGGCGTCGAAGCGTTGCACCGACCTCTCCCGCAGCTCGGCCAGGACCCCGTCGAGCATGGCCTCACCGAGACCCACCCGGCGCGCCTCGGGCTCGGTGAAGATGAGGTGCACCACCCCTACCCCGGCCCCGTCCGCCTGCGGCAGCAACGGCTCCACCCGGGCCCAGAGGAAGCCGAGCGGGATGCCGTCGATGAGACCGAGCCACACCAGCGAGTCGGGGTCGCCCAGGATCCCGCCGAGGGCCACCTCCGCCGGTTCCGCCAGGCCGTCGGCCAGCGCCCACACCGGCTTCAGGGTCGTCATCTCCTGCTCCAGGGCGCGGTAGAGGCGGAGCAGCTCGGGGACGTCGGCCACCTCGGCGGGACGGGCCGTGACCTCCATCATGCCGCCGGATGCCGGCGGCGGGAGAGTCGCCGCAGCCCCCACCGGGTCACCAACCCCATCGCTTCGAGGGTGATCCGCAGATTCATCTTGGAGTCGCCGCGGACCCGATCACGGAAGACGATCGGCACCTCCACCACGGTGAGGCCCCGCGCCGCCGCCCGCCACGCCATCTCCACCTGGAACCCGTAGCCGGACGCCTGGCACGACCAGGGATCGAGCTGCAGCAGCGCCCCTGCCCGGAACGCCCGGAAGCCGGCGGTCATGTCCCTGATGCCGGTGCCGAGCATGACGCGGGCGTAGCGGTTGCCTCCGGCCGAGAGCCAGCGGCGGTGCCACGGCCAATGCTCCACCCCGCCGCCCGGCACGTAGCGGCTCCCGATCGCCAGGTCGGCGCCGCCGTCGACGGCCGCCAGCAGCCGCGGCAGGTCGGCCGGGTCGTGGGAGAGGTCGGCGTCCATCTCGCACAGGATCTCCGCCCCGTGGTCGAGACCCCAGCGGAACCCGGCGGCGTAGGCCGGTCCCAGGCCTCCCTTGCCGGCCCGGTGCAGCACGTCGACCCGCTCGTGGGCGGCGAGGCCGTCGGCGATGTCTCCGGTGCCGTCGGGTGAGCCGTCGTCGACGATGAGGATCCCGGTGCCGTGGGCCAGCACCGCTTCGACCAGGACGGCGATGTTGTCTGCCTCGTTGTAGGTCGGAACGACGACGAGGGTGTCAGTCCGCACAGTCGCGGCAGATCTTCCTACGGCGATCCGCCAGTTGGCTGCTGCGCTTGACCAGGAAACACAGGCTGCACACGAACTCGTCCGCCTTCACGCCGCCGGCGCCCTCCTCGTCCATCGCCAGCTCGGCACGCCGGATGTCGCGTAGCACGGCCGCCTCGTCGACCGCGAGCCGCTCCGATTCCTCGTCGTCGGTGAGCATGTCGAGTTCTTCGGCCTCGAGCTCGTCGAGCGCCTCGTCCTCGGAATCCTCCTCGTCCTCGTCCTCCCCCTCGTCCTCAGAGTCGTCGTCGACGAGATCGTCCTCGACCAGATCCTCGACGACGAGATCGTCCTCGACCAGATCCTCCTCGACGAGATCGTCCTCGACCGGGTCTTTCTCGTCGAGATCCTCGACGTCGTCGTCCCATTCGGGTTCGGGTTCGGGCTCGTCGGCGAAATCGCCGTCGTCGTCAGGCACGGTGTCCTCGGGAGTGTGGGTCTTGGCGTCCATGGCACCTTTCGTGGTGCGGGATTATATCCGCCGTCGAGAAAGAGCAAACGACTCCGGTGCGCGCTTTCTTCCACCCCCCTGGTCGGGTCTTCAGATCTTGAAATCGATCGCTTCCGGCACGATGCTCGCCCGGACCGGGCCGCGCCCGATCAGCTCGCCGTCCGCCTCGATCGGCCATTGCTCGGGGACCTGCAGATCGGCCGCCACCCCGACGACCCGGCTCACCTCGCGACACCCCAGATGGGACCCGCGGATGACCCGCGGCATCACCCGGAACGCCTTGCGGCGGGGACCGGCGAAGACCTGCACCTCGAACTTGCCGTCTCCGGGCGCCGCCTTGGGCGCCACGTTCATGCCGCCACCGAAGTACTGCCCGTTCGCCACCACCACGTTGAGGGTGGAACCGCTGATGGTGCGATCCCCCACCGTGACCTCGGTCGTCGCCGGCATGAACCCGGCGAGCGTGAGCCAGAAGGCGATGGCGTACCGGCTGCTCCCGAGCACCCGAGGGAGCCGGTTGGTCATCGGGATCGAGGCGGCGCCGATACCGGCGTTGGCGGCGTTGAGCACGTAGCGCCTGCCGAACGTCCCCTCCAGCACGATGACGTCGCAGCGGTATACGTCGTCGGTGGCGAGATGGTCGGTCATGTCTTCGAGGTGGCGGGGCAGACCGAAAGTCTTGATGAAGTCGGACCCGGAGCCGGCCGGCAGGATGGCGAGGGTGGGCGGCGCCTCCCACTGGTGCGCCATGAGCCCGTTCAGCACCAGATGGGCCGTGCCGTCGCCGCCCACCGCCACGAACCGGGTGCTTCCCGCCTCCCGTCCTTCGGTGACGAGCGACGCCACGTGGTCGGGGCTCTCCGACAGCCGCACCGTGTGGGGTATGTGGCGCGCGTCGAGGCTGTGACGGGTGCGGCGTAGCGCATCACCCCGCCGCCCCGCCGCCGGATTGACGATCACCCACCATGTCATATGCGACCCCCGGCAGCGACGACGCCTCGATCGATCGCCCGGATCGCCGCTCCCGCGGCGGAGCCTAGCCGGGGAAAGCCGTCGCGGAGCTGGCGGAGTAGGTCGAGGAGCTGGCGACAGTTGCGCACGAAATCCCCGGCGACGATGTCGTCGTCGAACAGATCCTCCAGCTCGACCCCGGCGGCCCAGGCGTGGGCGACGGCGGCGAAGCCCTCGTCGGGGCTCCGGGTCTGGGGGAGCCGGTGGCGGCGTTCGGCGACGTTGAGGCGCCCGGCGAGGGCGAGCACGGCGTCACCCCGGGCCCGCAGCTGGTCGCCCGGCCAGCCCCCGGTCGGCTCCTGCGCCCTCGCCTCGTAGGTGAAGACGCTGGTGAGGGCGGCCAGCTCGGCCGGGGCGAGGCCGTCGAAGTATCCCTGCTCGATCGACTCGGCGAGGAGCAGGTCGAGCTCGTTGTAGACGAACCGCAGGTGCTCCCCCCGCCCGGTGAGGCTCCAGCCCGCCGCGTAGCCCCACTCCTCGAGCAGGGCGAGCGTCCCGTGGAACTGGGTCACCAGCCCGGCGTCGGTGCGGTCGAGGCGGCGCCGCAGCCGGCGCACGTCTTTGGCGCCCCGCTCGGCGCGCCGCACCCATCCGAGGTGCTCGACCAGCCGAGGGCAGCTCGCCACCGGGTCGCCGTCGCCGGCCGTGGCGAAATCCACCGACCGGCTCCCGTCCGCCGGCGACCAGGAGCGGAGGCGGGTGGCGATGGAGCGCTGGTAGCCGGACTCGCGGGCCCGCACCGGTTCCGGCAACGGGATCGAGCCGACGATGGCCACGGCGGGGCTGAGATCGTCCGGAGCGACCCGGCGGGCCCGGCCCGATGCCGACAGCAGCAGCAGGCGCGGGCTGACACCCCATCCCCGGGCCAGCACCACCCAGCGGTCGGCCTCGTCGTCGGAGAGTCGCAGCACGTCTCCCTCCTGGATGCCCTGGACAAAATCCTGCATGGCGAGGCGATGGTCCACCGCCCGGCGCCCCGCCCCCCCGGCATAGGCCCAGATATCACCCCGCTCGCAGGTGGCGGCGGCCCGGAACTCGGCCACTTCCGCCTCCCGCGCCACGATCTCCTGCTCCAGCCCCACCCGTCGCTGCTCGCTGCGGAACTCGGCGAACGAGGCGGTGAGCAGGGACTCGGCCTGCTCCTGCTCGTAGTTGGCGATCAGGTTCACCGCCATGTTGTAGGACGGCTGGAAGCTCGACACCAGCGGGTGGCTCCCTTCGGCGGCGATGGCGGCCACCCGCTCGAAGGGGAGATCCCGGTTGTGGAGCACCACCGCGCTCCCCCTGATGTCGATGCCCCGCCGCCCGGCTCGCCCGGTGAGCTGGGTGTAGTCCCCCGGTTGCATCACCTCGTGCGCCTCGCCGGTGAACTTCGTCAGCCGCTCCAGCACCACGGTGCGTGCCGGCATGTTGATGCCCAGCGCCAGGGTCTCGGTGGCGAAGACCACCTTGAGCAGCCCGCGGCGGAACAGGTCCTCCACCGTCTCCTTAAATGCCGGCACCATGCCGGCGTGGTGGGCGGCCACCCCCCGTTCCAGCTCCTCGAGCCATCCGGCGTAGCCGAGCACCCCGAGGTCCGCCGCCGGGAGGTGCCGGGTCAGCTCCTCGGCCCCGGCCCGGATCTCCCGCCGCTCCTCCTCGGTGGTGAGATCGAGGCGGGCCTCGGCCACCACCCGGGTGGCCTGCTCACAACCGGCCCGGGAGAAGATGAAGTAGATGGCGGGCAGCAGCCCCTCCCGACGGAGACGGGTCACGACGTCGAGCCGGCTCGGGTAGCCGAAGCGCCGGAACCGTCCCCGCCCCTTCTTGAGGAGGCGCACCACCGCGGGATTGGGGCGGGTTCCCCCCGGCCCGAACACCGGAAACAGGTCGATGTGGTGCTCCCGGTGCCGGTCCCGCAGCATGTAGAGGCTCTCCAGCGGCACCGGGCGGTGGGTCTCGACCACCAGGCCGGTCGGGCCCCGCCGCTCTGCGATCCAGTCGGTGAACTCCTGCGGGTTGGCGATCGTGGCCGACAGGCTGACGAGCTGCACGTCGCGGCGGAGGTGGATGATGATCTCCTCCCACACCGCCCCCCGGTAGCGATCTTGGAGGTAGTGCACCTCGTCGAGCACCGCCACCCCCAGGTCCCGGAGGGCGGCGCTGTCGGCGTAGATCATGTTGCGGAGCACCTCGGTCGTCATCACCACCAGCGGGGCGTCGCCGTTGATCACGTTGTCGCCGGTGAGGAGCCCGACCCGGCCCTCCCCGTAGCGATCCCGGAAATCGCCGTACTTCTGGTTGGAGAGGGCCTTGATCGGGGTGGTGTAGAAGGCGCGGCGCCCCGCGGCGAGTGCGAGATGCACCGCGGCCTCGGCCACCATCGTCTTGCCGGCGCCGGTGGGCGCCGTCACCACCACCGCCTGCCCGCGCTCCAGGATCTCGAACGCGTCACGCTGGAACCGGTCGGGGGTGAAAGGGAGCCCGGCGACGAATTCCCCCAGCACCGGGCCGAGGCCGTCACTCATCGTTTCAGGACGAGCCGGATCGCCAGGATCGTCGCCTCGTAGAGCAGGTACATCGGCGTCGCCAGCAGCGCCAGGGTGAGCGGGTCGCCGCCGGGGGTCAGCAGGGCCGCCGCCACCACCACGATGACGACCGCCCAGCGCCACCCGGCACGGAGCTGGTCGCTGCGCACGATCCGCAGGGCGGCGGCCGCGAACATGAAGACCGGGAACTCGAAGGCGATCCCGAAGGCGAGCAGGAACCGCATCGCGAAGCTGAGGTAGAAGGTGGCCCCGATGGTGGGGTCGAGAATGTCACTGCCGAATCCGAGCAAGACCCGCAGCGCCAGCGGGAGCGTCCAGTAGCCGAGGCCGACCCCGGCGACGAACAGGCCCCCCATCACCCCCGAGAGGGGGACGACGTAGCGCCGCTCCCGCCGGGTGAGCGCCGGGCCGACGAAGCGCCAGATCTGGTAGACGATGACGGGGCTGGCGAGGATCACGCCTCCGAACAGCCCCACCTTCATCACGAGGCTGAACGCCTCGGTGGGTTGGAAGAAGGCGAGCCGGTCGCCGCCGACCGCGTCCTGGTAGGGACGGGCCAGGATCTCGAGGATGCGGTGGTAGAAGACGAGGCCGAGGATCGAGCCGACGGCCACCGCCGCCACCGACTTGATGATGCGGGATCGCAGCTCGACCAGGTGGTCGAGGAAGCTCATCCGGGCGACGTTCATGGCGCCTCGGGATCGGCCGGAGCGGCGTCGGCTTCGTTCGGGGGGCGGTCCGTGGTCCCGGGTTCGGAATCAGGCGGTGACCCGGCCGCTCCGACCGCGGGGCGGGGCGAGGTCTCCGGCTCTGCCTCCGACGGTGAATCCAGCTTCGGTGACGCCGCCGGATCCTTCGCCTGCTGCTCCTTCACCCGCCGGATGTCCTCGCTGATGGCGGCCACCGAGTCGTCGAGGTCGCGGCGCACCCCCGCCACCTCGTCGCGAACCTCCCGTAGCGGGCCCGAGATCTCGTGGTATTCGGACTCGAACTCCTCCCGCACCGACGCCAAAGTGGCACGGGCCCGGCGGATGAGCAGGGCCGCCTTGCGGGCCATCTCGGGGAGTCGCTGCGGGCCGAACACGATGAGGATCACGAGGACGATCGCCACCATCTCCGACAGGGTGAGACTGGGCATGACCACCGATGTTAGGGGTGTGTCACCCGTGACCCAACGAGCATGGCGGCCGGGCGGACAGGGTGCGGGGGGACGCCGGCGACGTCACCGCGGACGCGACGATCTCGAGTCGAGGTGTCGAGGTGAGCCGAGGCTCAGGAGGTCGCCAGCTCCGAGAACCAGTCCTCTTCGTCCAAGGCCCGCACGAACCCGTCGATCTCGTTCTCGGTGATCGGATGGCCGGTCGGAACGATGTCGTAGTGGACGCCGGTGGCGAGGAGGATGCTGACAACACGGTGGTTGGCGGGGCGACGCTGCACGACGCCACAGAACGGGCATTCGAAGCGGTAGGTGCCCGTCGAGGATTCCGACGTCAGCTCCAGGGCGATGTCGGAAGTCGTGAGTTCCACGTCTCCGCAACGGTTGCAAGTGGTTCGGATGGTCGTCATGTGTTTCGCTCCGTGAGGGGCTGTGTCCACCATTTCCATCGGCAGGCATGACGACCCCTGTATGACTATTTGACGGCTAGTCACCCTGCGCGGCGGGCGCCTGGCTCGACCGGTAGCGGGCGAGGATTCGGTCCCGCAATCGGCGGTGGGCGGTGGCCACCTCCTCCCCCTCGAGCAGCTGCGCCGCGGTCCCGAGACGGAGCAGGAGACGGGCCGCCACTGCCGGGTCGGCGGCCGAGAACCGCACGGTGAGCGAGTCCCCCGCGTCCTCGAGCACCTCCACCGGGTAGTAGTCGGCCACCCAGCGGGCCGGGCCCTCGAGCCGGATCACGGCCCGCACGTCGTCCTCGCTCGGCGAGTAGTGCACCACCGGCGGCGGGGCCTGCTCGGCGGCGGGGAAGGTCTCCCCGGTGGGAGCCGCGGCCCGGATCCGGTCGACCCGGAACACCCGCTCCCCCTGGGCGGAGCGGCAGAAGGCGGTCACGTACCAGTTTCCCATGGTCGAGAACACCGACCAGGGCTCGATGTCCCGTTCGGTGACGGCGCCACTCGCCATCGCCATGTGGCTGATGTGCATCACCTGTCCCTCGGCCGCGGCCCGGCGCAGCTCCGCCACCAGCTCGGGCTCGCTCAGGTCGACCACCAGAGCGTCGCGGGCATCCGGCAGCAGCACCGCCTGCAGCTTGTCCACCGCCCGCTGCAGCGCCTCCGGAGCCTGGCCCGACGAGAGCAGCGCCATGCCCGAGGCCAGCAGCGAGAGCGCCTCGGGAGGGCTGAGGCGCAGCGGAGCCGAGAAGTAGTCCGCCATCTCGACGACCACCTCGTCCTCGTCGATGTAGGCCACCATCAGGTCGCCCGGCCCGTATCCGGGAAGGCCGCACACGAACACCAGGTCGAGGTCGGCGGCCAGCTCCCGCGGGGAATAGCCGAAGCGGTCGCAGACCTCGTGCACGGTCGCCCCCGGGTTGGCGATCACCCACGGCAACATCGACAGGATCCGGGTGAGGCGATGGGCGGTCTTGGGACTCGTCACGTCGCCTCCCCCAGCAAGGCCAGCAGCCGGCGTCGCAGCTCGGGTGGGCCGACGATCTCGGCCGCGTCGTCGAACCCGAGCACCCAGCCGATGAACGTCTCCGGCGAGGCCACCGGGGTGACCACCTCGATGCCGCCGTCGGGCCGGTCGGTGATCACGCTGCCGGCGCCGAGCTGGCGGCGGGCCCACCACGCGATCTCCGGGTCGAAGACGACGCGGGCCTCGAGATCCTCGCCGCCCGCCTGCCACGGGGCCTCCGGGATGGTGTCGGAGGCCCGGAAGCCGGCGGGTCGCTCGAACACCCCCGGGTGCTCGCCGGCGGTGACGCCGACGGCGCGGTCGAGGCGGAACACCTTGATGTCGCTTTCGGGCCGCACCTCGGGACCCACCACGTACCAGTGGCCCCTGCGGTGCACCAACCCGTACGGCGCCACCACCCGGGGCCGGTCCCGGTAACGGAACTCGAGGTATCGCCGGTCGGCGACCGCTCCGAACGCCACCCCGAGCGCCTCACCGTCGGCGCCCAGGTCCGCCGCCAACGGCTCACCCGACGCCGTCACCAGGGCGCCTCCCAGCTTGAACAGGGCGTCCGGTCCCGAAGCCCGTCCCCCGATCCGCACCACCTGGGCGGCCAGCCAGAGGGCGGCCCGCTCCTCGTCGCTGAGGCCGGGATCGGGGAGGGCGTAGTCCTGCTGCTCCACCACGTACCCGTGCTCCACCTCCCAGGCGTCGGTGGGCCGCAGCTCGAGGGGGATGCCGAGGCGGCGCAGCAGGTCCTTGTCGCGCTCGAACATGCGCCGCCACGCCTCGTCGCTCGCCTGGTCGTAGCCGGCGACGGTCATGCGGATCTCGTCGGCCGTCACCGGGCGCTGCGCGGTGAGCAGGAACGCCAGGAGATTGAGGATGCGTTCGATGACCTTCTGCATGTTCGCGTGAGCGTATTCGGTGGGGACGGCGACCGAAAGGACCCCGCCGCCGCTCAGAGGCTGGCGATCAGCTTCTCCACCCGCTCGTCGACCGCCTTGAACGGATCCTTGCAGAGCACGGTCCGCTGCGCCTGGTCGTTGAGCTTGAGGTGGACCCAGTCGACGGTGAAGTCACGCCGCCGCGCCTTGGCCGCCTTGATGAACTCGCCGCGCAGCCGGGCCCGGGTCGTCGCCGGCGGTTGGGTCATGGCGGTGGTGACGGCCTCGTCGGTGACGACCCGCTCCATCTCGCCGCGGCGCTGCAGCAGGTAGTAGATGCCGCGGTCCCGATTCACGTCGTGATAGCTGAGATCCAGCAGGGCGAGGCGCGCCGAGGAGAGCGGCAGACCGTGGCGCTCCCGGTATCCCTGGACGAGGCGGTACTTGGCGACCCAGTCGAGCTCACGATGCAGCGAGAGCGGGTCCTTCTCGATCCCGGTGAGCAGGTACTCCCACATCAGCACCGCCTGCTCCACCTCGGCGGGGAACCCGGTGGAACGGGCGTAGCGCATCGCCCGCTCCAGGTACTCCCATTGGATGTCGAGGGCCGACAGCTCCCGGCCGTTCGCCAGCCGGACCCGGCGCCGGCAGGTGACGTCGTGGGAGATCTCCCGGATCGCCCGGATCGGGTTCTCCAGGGTGAGGTCCCGGAACACGACGTCGTCCTCCAGCATCTGCAGCAGGGCGGCGGTGGTCCCCACCTTCACGTAGGTGACGTACTCGGACATGTTCGAGTCGCCGGCGATCACGTGGAGGCGCCGGTAACGCTCGGCGTCGGCGTGCGGCTCGTCCCGGGTGTTGATGATGGGCCGGCTCCGGGTCGTCGCCGACGAGATCCCCTCCCAGATGTGCTCGGCCCGCTGGGCGAGGCAGAAGGCGGTGCCCCGGGCCGTCTGCAGCAGCTTGCCGGCCCCCGAGAAGACCTGGCGGGTGACGAAGAACGGGATGAGGGTGTCGATGATGCGCTGGAAGTCGCCGTGCCGGCCAACCAGGTAGTTCTCGTGGCACCCGTAGGAATTGCCGGCCGAGTCGGTGTTGTTCTTGAAGAGGTGGATCTGGCCCCGGATCCCCTCGTCCTCGAGTCGCTGCTCGGCGGAGCGCAGCAGGCCCTCCAGGATCCGCTCCCCCGCCTTGTCGTGGGCCACCACGTCGTAGAGGCTGTCGCACTCCGGGGTGGCGTACTCGGGATGGCTTCCGACGTCGAGGTAGAGCCGTGAGCCGTTCTCGAGGAACACGTTGGAGGAGCGGCCCCAGCTCACCACCCGGCGGAACAGGTAGCGGGCCACCTCGTCGGGGGACAGCCGCCGCTGGCCTCGCAGGGTACAGGTGACCCCGTACTCGTTCTCGATGCCGAAGATGCGCCGCTGCATGCCTGCCAGGGTAGACGTCGCCTCCCCCTTTCCACACCGCCCGGTCCCCGGGCACCCCGACCCTCGGGCACCCCGACCCCCGGGCGCGTGCCCGAAGCCGGCGGGAGCGACCAGAATGTGATCGTGAGCATCGACGTACCGGGCCACTTCGTGCGTGCCACCACCGTGGGCGACCTGGTGGCGGGCCAGGTCCTTGCGGCCCGGCTCCGGGCGGAGGGCATCGAGGTGCGGCTCCACAGCGAGGCGCTGGGACCCTACCCCACCACGGTCGGCCGCCTCGCCGAGACCGAGTTGTGGGTGCCGCAGGACCGGCTCGAGGAGGCAGCGCAGATCCTGCTCGACAGCGAGGTGAGGAACGCCCTGGCGCCGGCCGAGCCGGATTGTGAACCGCGGCTGCCCCCACCGCTGGAGCTCCGGATCATGGCCGCCGTGATCGGGACGATCCTGCTCGTGCTGTGGGTGCTGCGGATCGTGCGGGTGTTCTGACCCGGGATCACCCGGAGTGGCGAGCCGCCTCGATCTCGGCGGGATCCAACCGCCGGAACGTGCGCCGTCCCGCGGTGCGGTCGAGCACCGCCGCCTCCCACCCCGACGGCTCGATGCCGTTCCCCTCCACGTCCTCGATGGCCGCAGCGGCGATCCGGACCGTCTCCGGCAGGTCGGTGAGACCGTCCACCGCCTCGCCGAGGCGCTCGGTGAGCTGCTCCTCGCTGCCTCCCATCGCCCCGAACCGCTCGACGTCGCGCAGGGTCCCGTCGTACTGGACGCGGTACATCTGGGTGGCGGCGCGATCGAGGCCGATCTCGGCCACCATCACCTCGACCTCGTACGGCTTCACCTCGTGGGTGAAGATCTGACCCAAGGTCTGCGAGTAGGCGTTGGCGAGCCCTTTACCGCTGACATCGGCCCGGCCGTAGGAATAGCCCTTCAGATCGGCGTAGCGGATCCCGGCCACCCGCAACGCCTCGAACTCGCTGAACCGCCCCACCCCGGCGAAGGCGACCCGGTCATAGATCTCCCCGAGCTTGTGCAACGACCCGCTCGGGTTCTCGCCCATCAGCAGCACCCCGTCGGCGTACTCGACGATGACGATGGAGCGGCCCCGGGCGATGCCCTTGCGGGCGAACTCGGCACGGTCCTTGATCAACTGCTCCGGCGGGACGTAGAACGGCATCGTCATGGTCGATGCTCCACCACGTCGGCGGCGATCGCCGCGATCCGCTCCTCCGCCACCACCACGTATCCGCCGGCGGTGACCGTGACCACGTTGGGGTAGATGCCGCGACGCAGGTCGGGACCGCCGGTGGCGGAATCCTCCTCGGCGGCGGCCACCAGCGCCTCGACTCCGAGGTGAAGCGCGTCGTCCTCATCGAGGCCGGAGCGGTACGACGCCTTGAGGAACGACTTGGCCTCGGCTCCCCCCGAGCCGGTGGTGGCGTAATCCTGCTCCTCGTAGCGGCCCCCGACCACGTCGTAGCTGTAGAGCCGCCCGGTGCTCTCCTCCTCGTCGTAGCCGCAGAAGAGCGGCACCACGACGAGGCCTTGGAATGCCAACGGAAGGTGGCCGCGGACCATGCGGGCCAGGTAGTTCGCCTTGCCTTCCAGGCTGAGGCGGGTGCCCTCGATCTTCTCGTAGTGCTCCAGCTCGGTCTGGAACAGCTTGATCAGCTCCACCGCCATCCCGGCGGTGCCGGAGATCGCCACCGCCGAGCGGTCGTCGGCCGCGAAGACCTTCTGCACCCGCTTGTGGGCGATGACGTTGCCGGAGGTGGCACGGCGATCACCGGCCATGACCACCCCGTCGGAGTAGCGGAGGGCGAGCACGGTCGTCCCCTCCGGCAGGTCGAGGGCGTCGACCGGCCCCAACGGGGCCCAGCGGGGAGCGAGCCCGCGCGATTCGAGGAGGGAGAGGAAACTCGCTTCAGGGAGTCCCGAGTCGAGAGGGAGCGGGCTCGAGCCGCCCGGCCAATCCTCGCCGCTCACTCGCCACCCTTCTGGACGTAGTTTTTGACGAACTCCTCGGCGTTCTCCTCGAGCACCGAGTCGATCTCGTCCAGGAGATCGTCGATCCGTTCGGTGATCTCCTCGCCCTGGCCTTCAGGCAAGGCGTCGGCCTCGGCCTCAACCGCCTCGGCGTCCTGCGCCTTCGCCTGCTTGCGCTCCTGCTCAGCCATCTTCGCCTCCCAATGCCCGCAACAACGCTGCCGGCGAGTCCGATCGTTCCAGCAGCGGCCCTACCTGGTCCTTGCTACCGCGGAGCGGCTCCATCATAGGCACCCGTCTCAGCACATCTTCACCCGTGTCGAACACCAGCGAATCCCAGTTGGCGGCGGCGAGGGCGTGGCCGAAGCGGGAGACACACTGGCCCCGGAAGTAGGCCCGGGTCCGTTCCGGAGGCTCCGCCACCGCCCGGATGATCTCCTCGTCCTCGAAGAGGCGCTGGAGCCGCCCGGCGGCGACGAGCCGGTGGTAGAGGCCCCGGGCCGGGTCGACGTCGTGGTACTGGAGGTCGAGCAGGCGCAGCTTGGCGTCGTCCCAGGCGAGCCCGTCCCGCTCCCGATAGGCCTCGAGGATCCGGCGCTTGGCAACCCAGTCGAGCCGGTCGGCGGCCCGCCACGGGTCGGCCTCGAGGTCGGTGAGGATCTCCTCCCACCGGGCGAGGACGTCGGCGTAGACATCTTCGAGGTCGCTGTTGTTGGCGTACTTGCCGGCCCATTCGAGGTACTGCCACTGGGCTTCGAGGGCGGTCATGGTGCGGCCGTCGGTCAGCTCGACCGTCTCCTGCAGCGTCGGGTCGTGGCTGATCCGCCACAGCGACCGGACCGGGTCGGCCAGCAGCAGCGGCTCGGGCAGCGCCCCGTCCTCCAAGGCGTCGAGCACCAGCGAGGTGGCGCCCAACTTGAGGAAGATCTGCACCTCGGACAGGTTGGCGTCACCGATGATGACGTGGAGCCTGCGGTACTTGGCCGGGTCGGCGTGGGGCTCGTCCCGGGTGTTGATAATGGGCCGCTTCAGGGTGGTTTCGAGCCCAACCTCCTCCTCGAAGAAGTCGGCCCGCTGCGACACCTGGAACTCGACCTTGGGCCGGCCGTTCTCGGCGCCCACCTTCCCCGCCCCGGTGTAGATCTGGCGGGTCACCAGGAACCCGGAGAGGTGACGGACGATGGCCCCGAACGGGATGGCGCGGGAGACCAGGTAGTTCTCGTGCGCCCCGTACGAGTTGCCCTTGCCGTCGGAGTTGTTCTTGTGGATGAGCATGCGCTCGCCCGGCGGCATGATGCGATGGGCCGCCACCACCGCCCGGGCCATCACGACCTCACCCGCTTTGTCGTAGAGGGCGGCCTCCAGCGGGTCGTAGCACTCGGGGCTCGAGTACTCGGGATGGGCGTGGTCGACGTAGAGCCGGGCGCCGTTGGCGAGCACGACGTTCACCAGCCCGGTCTCGAGCTCCACCGGCGAGGCGTCGGCGTACCCGAAGCCGCGGGCGTCCCGCCCCGGTGACTCCTCGTCGAACGACCACTGGATCCGGGCCCGCTCCCCGGCATAGGAGTTGACGACGGTGCTGGAGGCGAGCACGGGATTGAAGTCGAGCTGGTGCTGGACCGTGATCCCGAACTCGGTCTCGGTGCCGAGGACCTCGTGGAGCGCCATCGGCTACTGCTCGGATCTCACAGGTACTGTCCCGGTGTGATGGCTTCGATGCTGCGGCCCTCGCCGTCGCCCTCGATCAGCGTCCGGACGTACACGATGCGCTCGCCCTTCTTGCCCGAGATGCGCGCCCAGTCGTCCGGGTTGGTCGTATTGGGGAGATCCTCGTGCTCCTTGAACTCTTGGGTGATCGCTCGCAGCAGGTCGTCGCGCCCCAGCCCCGATTCGCCGCCGGCGATCTCCCGCTTGATGGCGTACTTCTTGGCGCGCCGCACGATGTTCTCGATCATCGCCCCACTCGAGAAGTCCTTGAAGTAGAGCACCTCCCGGTCGCCGTTGGCGTAGGTGACCTCGAGGAAGCGGTTCTCGTCGGAGGTGGCGTACATCTTGGCGACCACGTCTTCGATGAGCAGGCCGAGCATGGCGGTCCGGTCCCCGCCGTGACGCGCCAGGTCTTCCTCGGCGTAGGGCAGGTGCTCGGAGAGGTAGATGCGGAAGATCTGGCGGGCGGCCGCCTCGTCGGGTCGCTCCACCTTCACCTTCACGTCGAGCCGGCCCGGGCGCAGGATGGCCGGGTCGATGAGGTCCTCCCGGTTGGAGGCCCCGATCACGATGACGTTCTTGAGGGACTCGACCCCGTCGAGCTCGGAGAGGAGCTGGGGAACGATCGTCGATTCCACGTCGGAGGACACTCCGCTGCCCCGGGTCCGGAACAGCGAATCCATCTCGTCGAAGAACACGATGACGGGGACGCCCTCGTCGGACTTCTCCTTGGCCCGCTGGAAGATGAGGCGGATCTGACGCTCGGTCTCCCCGACGTACTTGTTGAGCAGCTCCGGACCCTTGATGTTGAGGAAGTACGACCGCACGTCGGCGCTCCCCTCCTTGGCGGCCACCGCCTTGGCGAGGCTGTTGGCGACCGCCTTGGCGATCAGGGTCTTGCCGCAGCCGGGAGGTCCGTAGAGCAGGACGCCCTTGGGAGGCGCCAGCTCGTAGTCGGCGAATCGCTCCTTGTGGACGTAGGGCAGCTCGACCGCGTCCTGGATCATCTCGATCTGCTCGTCGAGACCCCCGATGTCGCCGTAGGTGATGTCCGGCACCTCCTCCAGGACGAGCTCCTCGACCTCGGGGCGCATGATCTTCTCCAACACGAGGCCGGTGCGCGGCTCCATCCGCACGTGGTCACCGGCCCGGATCCGTTCCCCCTCGAGCGGGGCGGCCAGCTCGACCACCCGTTCCTCGTCGGCCCGGCCCAGCACGAGCAGGCGCCCGTCCGGCAGCACCTCCTTGACCGTCACCACCTCGCCGGCCGGGTCGAAGGACCGCACGTCGACGACGTTGTACGACTCGTTGAGCAGCACCTCCTGGCCGGTCTCCAGCGCCTTGATCTCGAGGTTGGGCTCGACGTTGACCCGGAGCTTGCGACCGGCGGTGTAGACGTCGGCGGTGCCGTCCTCGTTGACCTTGAGCAGCACGCCGAAGGGATTGGGGGGTGCGGTGAGGCGCTCCACCTGCTCGCGGAGCAACGCGAGCTGTTCCCGGGTTTCCTCCAGCACGGCCGCCAGCTTCTGGTTCTGGGTGGAGGCCTGCGACAGGCGGTTCTTGGCTTCGAGCAGGCGCTCTTCGAGGACCCGGACCCGGCGGGGGGCGTCCTGAAGACGGCGGCGTAGCACCGCCACCTCTTCTTCGAGCATCCGAACGGTTACCCGAAGCTCGTCCGCCGTGCCGCCGGCGTGTTCCACCTGGTCGCCTCCTTGCCCTTCCTTCGGCGCGTTGCGGGCTCGGCTTCAGTGACCCGAAGACCGCCAAGTGTAGGCCGCCCCCACATTCAGCAACCCGGTCACCGGCCAGACCCGGGTGCGATCGGGAAGCTCCCCGGCGGCGGTACACTCGGCCACCGAGAGACCACGTTGAAAGGGACACCATGAAGGTTTGGATCGACCAGGATCTCTGCACCGGGGACGGCTTGTGCGAGGAGATCGCACCCGACGTCTTCGTCCTGCTCGACGACGGCCTCGCCTACGTACGCGAGGGGGCGAAGATCTTCGCCACGTCGGAAGGCAACCCGCAGGGAGCGGAAGGTCTGGCCACGATCCCCGACGGGCAGCTCGACCTGGTGGTCGAATCCGCCGAAGAGTGCCCCGGCGAGTGCATCTTCGTCGAGCCCTGAGCTCGGCGACTCCCCCCGGCTGCTCAAGCGCCGTCCTGGCGCGGCGGCTCGCCCTCTGAAGCGAGATCGGACCCCTCCCGCCGGATGCGGCGCGCCACCGTGACGAAGCCGGTGTGCCCCACCATGCGGTGGCTGGGCCGCACCGAGCGTCCCTCGACCGCCCATTCCCGCATCAGGATCTCGAACGTCATGATGTCGAGGAACGACCTGGTTCCGTCGAGGGCACGCCTTACCTCCTGGACCTGCGGCACGGTCGGGAGGTAGCAGCAGAAGACCCCGCCCGGGGCGAGGTGCTCGGCCGCCGGCCCCACCTCGTGCCAGGGCTCGGGCAGGTCGAGGACGAGGCGGTCCGGCCGGATCTCGGCGACCGCCCCTGCCACCTCCCCTATCCGGAGGGCGAGGGTGGCGGGGATCTCCCCGAAGAAGCCCTCGATCCGGCGGCGGGCCACCGCGGCGTGGTCTTCCCGGACCTCGTAGCTCACCACCCGACCGGCGGACCCGACGGCGCGCACCAGCACCATGGTGAGCGCCCCGGAACCGGTTCCGGCCTCGAGCACGGTCATGCCGGGACCGACGTCGGCCCAGGTGACGATGGCCCCGGAGTCCTTCGGGTAGACGACGGTGGCACGGCGTCCCATCTTCAGGGCGTAGTCGGCGAGACGGGGGCGCAGTGCGACGAGGGCGTTCCCCAGCGACGAGCGCAGCACCGTCCCGTCCTCGGCGCCGATGATCTCGTCGTGACGGAGCACGCCCTGGTGGTACTGGAACTCGGCGCCGGGCTGGAGGGCGATGAGGTAGCGGCGCCCCTTGGCGTCGAAGAGCAGGCAGGGCTCCCCCGCCCGGAACTCAGCCACGCCCGGCCCTGCCCGCGGTCACGTGAAGGCGGGGACGATCGAGGCGAGGATGGCGAGCACCATCGTGAACACCACCACCCACACCACGATCTTCACCATTCGCTCGCGATTCCGGAACACGCCCCTTCACCTCACTCGCTGGGAACGGGAGCCCCCGTCACCTCGGACTCTGCCACCACCTCGTCGCCGCGCAGCAACCGCAGCCGGATTGTCTCGCCTTCCCGCAGAGTGCGGCTGTAGACCAGGGTCTTCCCAACGCTGCGGAAACGGCGCACCAGGCTGAAGACGGTGAGGACCGCGGCGAAGCCGGTGACGAGCGGCTGTCCGCGGCGGGCACCACCGAACAGGTGGCGAAGGGAGAAGGAGAGGAGCCGGTCCATCGCCGTCCCTAAAGGCGGTAGATCTCGACCCGCGCCTTGCCCTGCTTCTTTCCCCGGCGCCGCCCCACCAGGAAGATCACCACGACGAGGACGACCACGCCGACCGCGATGGCGGTCCCGGTGGTCCGGGCCTGGGACTTGGTCTCCTCGACGATCTCCTCGATCTCCCGGAGTTTCGCTTCGAGGTCGGCTCGCTCGATTGCCACTGATTCAGCCCTCCTCGGACTCGTCACGCCCGGCGAGCCCGATGATGATTCCGATCAACACCACCAGCAGCAGCGCCGTCAACAGGTAGCCGAGCGCCGCCCAGTTGGGTCCGTCCGGCAACAGGCGCATCATGCCGCGCATCAACGCCACGCTAAGCAGGAGCATCCCGAAGCCGATGGCGACGGCCGCCCCCAGGGAGAACCCGGCAAAGCGGCCGAGCCGCTTGGCGGGCTCCAGCGTTTCCTGGCGAAGGTACTCCTTCGCCATGGTGGCGAACTCCCTGATGAGCTCCGGCAGTTCAGTCGGCCCCGCCATCGGCGCTCCCTTCTGGCTCTGCGACGCCACCACGGTGGCGGCGTCCTCCAGAGGGTACCGCAATTCGCCCCGCGACAGGATTCGCCGCCCGGACCCAGTATGTAGCATTCGGTCATGCCGCCCGTCGTTCAACCGAGCCTCGAGGAGATGAAGGCGGTCGCACTCGGGCGACGAAACGCCCGACCCATCATCATCGGGCAGACGATCTCCCAGTTCGGCGACTACATCGCATACGTCTCGCTGCCACTCTTCGTAGTCGAGTTGACGGGACGCGGCCTCGACCTCGGGCTCACCTCGGCTGCCGAGTCGCTCCCGGCGCTGCTGTTCGGGGTCACCGCCGGCGTGCTCCTCGACCGAACCCGCATCAAGCGGATCCTCATCGTCGCCGACCTGGTGCGGGCCGCCGCCTTCGGCCTGCTCGCCCTCGGGGCCGCCTCCGGCGCCGTCTCGACCTGGGTGGTGTTCCTCACCGCCTTCCTGGCCGGTTCGATGGCCACGTTCTTCGACAGCGGCCTCCAGGCGATCCTGCCCCACGTCGTCGGGCCCGACGAGTTGGTGCAGGTGAACTCGACGCTGTCGTTCGCCGGCACCCTCGCCTGGTCGCTGGGCCCGGCGGTGGGAGGGCTGCTCGTGAGCCAGTTCGGCGGCTTTTCGGTCGCCTTTGGTTTCGACGCCGTCACGTTCCTCGTCTCGGCGGCGTTCCTCGCCGTGGTGCGGGTGCGGTCCTACGCCCGGCCCCGGCGGGAACCGTTCGGCGCAGCCCTCAAGAGTGGCGTCAGGTTCCTCTTCGCCAATCGCCATCTGCGCTGGGCGACACTGGGCGCAGCCGTCATCAACCTGGTGTTCGCCCCCCTCGAGGCGTTGCTCTTCCTCCTCATCCCGGAGCGGCTCAGCGGTGGCGTCACGGTGCCGGGGTTCCTCGACTTCCTGTTCCTCGACCAGGCCGAGGTGGGCCTCTTTCTCGCCCTCCAGGCCGGGCTGGGCTCGATCGGGGTGATCCTGGCGCCCCGCATCGCCAAGCGGATGCACCTGGGACGGATGTTCCTGGCCGGCACCGGTCTGATGGGGATCGGCTTCGGGGCGATGGCGTCGATGCACAGCTTCGTGGCGGTGCTCCCCGCCGCGGTGGCGGTCACCGGGCTCGGCTGGACCAACGTCGCCGTCGCCACCATGCGGCAGCGCATCGCCCCGGAGGCGATGCTGGGCCGGGTGGTGGCCGCCTCCCGCACCATCGCCTGGGCCCTGATCCCGGCGGGAGCGGTGATCGGCGGTTCCCTCGCCGACACCGTCGGACTGTTGCCGGTCTACGTGGTGGGCGCCGTGATCGCGGTCGCCACCACGCTGCTGCTGGCACTGACCCCGCTGTGGAACGACCCGATCGAAGCCCTCGGCGGCCCGCCTCGCTCCGGTGGCCTGCCCCGCCCCCGGCTGCGCCCGATTGCCAAGGTCCGGCGCCGCTTGCGGCGCTGAGGCCCCGACCGGCGCCCCTCACCCGGCGCTGTCGGGTTCCTCCAGATCGGCCGCCTCCGACGCGGCGACGGGACACATCATGACGACATGGGGGCCGATGCGAGGCAGGTCGAACGCCTCGCCCACCGCACGGAACCCGCGTCCCCGGTAGAAGCCGGCGGCACCCATCCGGGCCGTGCACCACACGAGGTCGCCGCCGCGCTCCGCTGCGTATCCGATCACCCGTTCCAGCAAGGCGGTGCCGATGCCGCGCCCGCGGTGTGCCGGTACGGTGGCCATGCCCCGGAGCCGGAACGACTCCGGTCCGCCGAAGGCGCCCCTCTCCGGCTCCTGGCGGCTGACCGAGGCGATCCCGACCACCTCGCCGCCGACCACTGCCGCGTAGTGCCGCGCCTCGGGATCGAGATCACCGGGGTACACCAGCTCGTCCTCCTGCTGGTGGGGCCGGAGCAGCCGTTGCCGGAGGGGTCGCGTCGCCGCCGCGGAGACTTCCTCGATCCGGACGCGCTCCCGGCCGCTGCCGGTCGGGTCGGTCAGCGGATCCGCCGACGGGTGGGCTTCGACTGCTTCGCCCGGGCCCGGGCGAACCATCCGACGGTGAACCCGAAGAGAGCGGCGATGACGAGGAGTATGGCGATCTGGGATGCGACGTACATCATCGGGCGCTACTCCTCCAGAGCCCTGAACTCGATGCGGCGGTTGCGAGCCCGGCCCTCTGCCGTGCTGTTGTCCGCGATCGGCCGGGTCTCACCGTAGCCGACGACGGCGAAGCGGTTCGTATCCTGGCCGTGACCCACCAGGTAGGCGAGCACCGCCTCGGCCCGTCGCTCCGACAGCTCCAGGTTGGTGGCGTCGTCTCCTTGGGAATCGGCATGTCCCGAGATCTCGATCGGGACGTTGGGGAACTTCTCGAGCGCCACCAGGATCTCGTTGAGCAGGGCGATGCCCTTCGAGGTGAGGACGTCGCTGTTGAGCTCGAACTCGACGACCTTGCCTGCGATCAGATCGTCGATGTTCTCCTGCAGCTCCACCACTTGCTCCGGAGGGACCACCGGAGTGTCGGCGACGGTGAGCCTGCTGTCGAAGACGAAGGCCGTCTCGTTCACGATCTCCTCGACGGCTTCCCGCACGTCGTGCTGCTCCTGGCGGGTGTCGAACACGGCGGTCATCGAAATCACCCGCTGCTCCGGCCCCACGAACAGCTCGCCCTCCGGCACCATGGACCCGCCGAGTTCGATGATGCGGAGCACCCTGGACAGCCAGTCCCGTTCGCTCGGAATGCCCTCCTCGACGGTGAGCCCGGTGGCATCGACGCTCCCGAACGCCTCGTCGAGGGCAGCAACGATCGCCTCCCGGGTCGGCTCGTCCGACACGTCCCCGGTGATGGTCACGGCACCGCCGGACCACTGCATCACCAAAGGATCGGTCTCGACAACGGAGTCGCCGGTCTCGAGCGGGAGCACGAGACGGATCTCACTTTGGACCGACCGCACCCCCTCGAGTGAGGCCACCAGCTGCGGCGCGGCGACGAGATCCTCCTCCTTGGCGACGGAGCCGACGAGCTGGAGGTCCTGGCCGCTGGCATCGACTTCGACGTCGAGGATGGCGTTGGCTTGGAGCAGGGCGGTGGCCCGGTTCTCCAGATCTCCCTCGACCGCCTTGATCCCGTAGAGCATCCCGAGTCCCACCAGGATGGCGAGGCCGACGATCGACATCAGGATGAACGATTGAAGCTCGACGATCGGCCCCGTCTCCGTCGGACCGCGGAAGGGGGGCGAGTCGGACGTGTGCTTCGACTCGCCCAAGTCTCTGAGACGGCGCCGTGCGTCCTTCTTCCCCATGCCTCAGTCGCTTCGTCGACCTCTTCGATGCTACCGGCTCGGGAGTCTTCCGCCGTTCACGGGACGCCCCGTGGCATTCCGGAAGTTCCCGTCAGCCGCCGACCACCATGCCCGGAGTCTCGGCGGTGGCTTCCTCGTCGGAGAGTACGACCCGGATCGTCTCGTGGCGTTCCTCGGCTCCGGTCAGCATGTCGGCGACGGATGCCTTGAGGGCCCGCAGCAGGGTCGTCAGCTCCTTGTGCTGGCGCCGGGCGGCTTCGAGGATGCGGGTGGCCTCCGCCTTGCTCTCCTCGAGCACCGCCAAGCTGTCCCGTCGCGCCTCGACGAGAAGCTTGTCTGCCTCTTCGGCGGCCTCGGCCCGGAGGCGCTCCGCCTCTTCTTCGGCCTTCTCCAGGCTCTGCTGGGCGTGGAGCAGGACCTTCTCGGCCTCGGCGTGGACCTGGGCGACGTCGGCGTCCGGGCCTTCGGCCAGCTTCTGGGCGCGCCGCTCGGCTTCCCCGATGATCTTCTGAGCCCGCCGCTCGGCGTCGTCCAGGATCGCCTGCTTGCGGTCGACCGCCGCCAGGATCGTCTGCTCGACGGAGTCGTCGCGGCCGGAGAGCTCCCCGATCTGGCGCTTCTGGGCGTTGATCTTGCCGTGCGCCGCGGCGACTTCACCTTCGAGGTCCTTGACCGCCTCGCCGAGACGATCGAGGAAGGCGTCCACCTCCGCCGGTTCGTATCCGCGCTTGACGAGGGTGAAATCCGCGTTCTCGATGTCGGCCCATAAATCGCTCATGGCCGCCTCCTCGCACGCCGGCAGCCACCGGCTCCAATTCCCGTTGCATCTCCGGCCGATACTACGCTCAGTGTACGGACACTACTCTCGGTAGTCAAGAAGACCCTACAACCCCGCGGAGCCGCTGCAGCAACGCCGCCTGGGCCGGATTGAGCTTCTCGGCTGCCGTATCCAGAGGGTACCAGGCCACCCGATCGATCTCGGGGATCGTCTGCACCCGCCCCGACCGGGGCGGCCACTCGATCTCGATCGTGTTGCAGCGCAGCTCCGACGGCTCGAAGTCCCCTTCGGCGGCCCAGGCGTGCACCTCCTTGCCGGCCCGCTGGAACACGCTGCCGAGCGACACCAACGCCGCCGGATCCACCACACCGCCGGTCTCCTCGGCGAACTCGCGGCAGGCGGCGTCCCGCAGCGGCTCCCCCGGCTCGGGCTCACCCTTCGGGATGCTCCACGCCCCCCGATCACGGCGGGCCCAGAACGGGCCGCCGGGATGGGCGATCAGCACTTCGAGCCCGCTCCCCCGTCTCCGGTAGAGCAGGATCCCGGCGCTGGCGGACCCGGTCACCGCCGACCCGCCTCCCAACAGGTCACGCCGGTGGCACCAACCGTCGCCCCGTGCACGGTCCCGACCGGCACGTCGAGACGATCGCCGGGACCGAGGACACGATCACCCTCCGGGAGATGGAAGGTGATCGAGCCCGCCACACACACCAGGACCTTGTGGTAGGCGTGGTGATGGGGGGCGTAGACGGTTCCCGGATGGTTCGACCAGGCGTGCGGCGTCAAGCCCTCGTCCGCGAACACGGCGGACGCCGTCGCCTCCGGATCGGGAACCGTACCGCTCACCCGCTCCACCCTAGGAGGTGAGGTCGGCGCAGGATGCCTCGTCGGGCAGCAGGGGCCGGACGACCAGCCGGAATTCGGCACCGTCGCTGGTCCAGGGAGTGAGCTGGTTCGCCTGCCGGATCAGCGGCAGGGCGGCGGCGAGATCATCCCCCGTGATCACCCGGCAGGTGAACCCCACCGGCGACGGCTCTCCGCCCTCGAGGGACCCCGCCGGCCATGTCTGCGGCGCCTGGGGGAGATCCAGTGGGTCCTCGTAGGGAGCGGCGTACACCGCCAGAGCGGTAGGCGTGTAGTCGCCGGGCGGCTCGACGATGTTGTTGTTCCCCACGTAGGTCTCGAGCCCGAAGAGCACCGTGGCGAAGTCGGAGGCGGCGGTGCGCAGCGCCCGCTGGGTGTCGGTCAGGCCGAGGTCGCCGGCGGTGATGGTGCCCTCGAATCCGAGGGCGTACACGTCGATCTCGTGACGCTCCCCGTCGGCCACGACGGTGAACGAGGTGGTGGAGGCGTCGGCGATCGGGGTGGTCCCGTAGTCGGGTTGGGGGCCGAGCAGCCCGGCCCGATCGGCTTCGCCGATGAGGAACTGGATGCCTTCCTCGGTGATGGTGAAGGTCTGGACGGACGGCAACGCCGGCCCCGGGTAGATCTCGGGCGTGGGGCCCTGCACGATCACGGTGCCGTCGCCGTAGACCGACACCGGCGGGAGCTGCCCGACCATGAAGTCGACCGGCATCAGGCCGCCGCCGATCGAGCCGCGGACGACCAGCTCGGTGGCGCCCGTCGGGTGGTCGTAGCCCGCGGCCGTTTCCTGCTCGTCGCTCCCACATCCGGCGATCAGCACCGCGGCGAGGACGAGTGTCATGGTGAGTGTGATGAGCCTCTGCATGGTGGGTGGGGACGCTCCCGGTGGCGGCGGCGGTTCCCGTTCCGTGAGGTGTGCCTCTGGATCGGGGGCACCCCCCGTCTCTGCGATCGGAGCGGAGTCTTCGAACTGGCAGAGGCCGCCGGGAGCCCCCGCTTCGCCGGCTGGATCGGGGTCCCTACCGGCACCGCCGCCGTCGTGTTCACCCGCGGCGACGAGCCCGTTGGCTGGCAGTCGCCGGTGGGCGGCGTCGTCGTGATCCCGATCACGGAGGCGAACATCTCCGCGCTGGTGGCGATCGACGAAGCGGGTCGAGAACTCAACCGGCTCGCGCTTCCAGACGGTCTCGGCGCGGCGAGCGAGGTGGTGGTAACCACCACGACGATGCCGTGACGTCGTCGCGTCCGGTCACGAACGTATGCACATAAGGGCATTGACAGCGACGGACGCGAGGACAAGGCTCCGAGCGGTGTCCGGAAGGCCGGTGTCAAGGTGGCACCCAGTCCCGACATACTGGAGAGCCTCATGCCCGACACCGAATCCTTGCCCGCGGTTGCCTTGGTCCTCAGCTTCGACGTCGCCGACTTCGAGACCTGGAAGTCCTCCTTCGACGCCTACCGGTCGCAACGACAGGCCGCCGGCATCCTCGGACACCACATCAACCGGGGCAAAGACAACCCCAACTCGCTCAGCGTCTACCTTCCGGCCACCGATCGCGCCGGCGTCGAGGCATTCTTCGCCTCTGCAGCGCTGCCGGAGGCCATGAAGGCCGCCGGGGTCACGACCACGCCCCGGTTCATGTGGATGACACCGGTGCGGGAAGCCGTGGTCTGGGATCGGGAGACGCCGGCGTTCATCGTCACCCATGCCGTTGCCGACTTCGACGCCTGGCTCCAGGTGTACGACGGAGCCTTCGAGCTGCGCCGCTCCCAGGGCGTTGTCGGGGAGGCTGCCAACCGGTCGTTGGACGACCCGTCGGTGGCGATCGTCTATCACCAGGCCGAGTCGTTCGACGCCCTCGAGGCGCTCATCACCAACCCGGAAATCCTCGCGGTGATGGAGAAAGCGGGCGTCGTCTCGCAGCCCGAGGTCTCCTGGCACATCAGCGGTTGGGGCGAGCGGTACTGAAGCGCCCCGGTGCCTCGCAGCCTCAACCGAGGCCGGCGCGCCGACCCGGCACCACCGGCGCGGGAAGCTCCTCGACGTCGGGACCGCTGAACTGGGCGTTGTACAGCGCGGCGTAGGCGCCGTCGCGGGCGATCAGCTCGTCGTGGTTCCCCTGCTCGACGATGCGACCTTCCTCCATCACGAGGATCAGGTCGGCGTCGCGGATGGTGGACAGCCGGTGGGCGATGACGAAACTGGTGCGCTGGGTGCGCAGCGCCGCCATCGCATGCTGCAGCAGCGCCTCGGTGCGGGTGTCGACGGAACTCGTTGCCTCGTCGAGGATGAGCAGCGCCGGGTTGGCGATGAAGGCCCTGGCGATGGTGATGAGCTGCTTCTCGCCCGCACTGATGTTGGCACCCTCATCATCGACGATCGTGTCGTACCCGGCGGGGAGGCTGTGGACGAACCGGTCGACGAACGTGGCCTCCGCCGCGGTGTGGATCTCCGCTTCGGAAGCACCGAGCTTGCCGTATGCGATGTTGTCGCGAATGGTTCCCTCGAAGAGCCAGGTGTCCTGTAGCACCATCCCGGTGTTGGCTCGCACGTCCATCCGGGGCATCCGGGCGATGTCTTCCCCGTCGAGGGTGATGCGGCCTTCATCGAGCTCGTAGAAGCGCATGACGAGGTTGACGAGGGTGGTCTTGCCGGCGCCGGTGGGCCCCACGATGGCAATGGTCTGACCGGGCTCGACGGTGAGCGAGAGGTCCTCGATGAGGGGACGATCTTCGTCGTAGCGGAACGAGACGTGCTCGAAGCTAACCCGGCCGTGACGGTCGTTGCCGCCAACGGCGACCTGCTCGTCCGGTTCCTCCTCTTCGGCATCGAGCAGTTCGAAGACCCGTTCAGCGGAGGCGACGCCCGATTGCAGGAGGTTGACCATCGACGCGACCTGGGTGACCGGCTGGGTGAATCGCCGGGTGTACTGGATGAACGCCTGAACCTCTCCGAGGGACATGGTTCCGCCGGCAACCCGCAGCCCGCCCAGCACCGCGACGATCACATAGTTGAGGTTGCCGATGAACATCATGATCGGCATGATCAGCCCGGAGAGGAACTGGGCCTTGAAGCTGCTCTCGTACAGCTCGTCGTTCTCCAATTCGAAGACGGCCTGAACCTCCTCCTGCCGCCCGAACACCTTGGTGAGGGCGTGACCGGTGAACGCCTCCTCGACCTGGGCGTTGACGGCGCCGGTGTGACGCCATTGCCCGATGAATTGGGTCCTGGAACGCCGCATGACCATTGCGGCGAGAGCCATGCTCACCGGGATCGTCACCAACGCGATGAGTGCCAGGGTCCACGAGATGTCGATCATCATCACAACCACGAAGACAATCGTCAGCACCGATGTGAGCACTTGGCTCATCGTCTGCTGCAGACTCTGGGCCAGGTTGTCCATATCGTTGGTGACCCGGCTGAGTAGCTCGCCGCGCGGCTGGTGATCGAAGTAGCGCAGCGGGAGCCGGTTGACCTTGTCCTCTACTGCGGAGCGCATCCGGAGCACCGTGCCCTGCACAACGTCGTTGAGCAGCCACCCCTGGAGGTAGGAG
>Ga0315550_1000150_pt1 | contig 42010 bp, 36 predicted proteins | sample SalMarSW160190MG_2_FD_203100 | JGI IMG/M metagenome (GOLD analysis project Ga0315550, IMG submission 203100) | Salt marsh sediment microbial communities from the Plum Island Ecosystem LTER, Massachusetts, United States - Salt Marsh Sediment SW1601-90 ...
CAGAAAGATGGCCAGATGATGTAAAACCGATGAAAAAGGAGTACTCATGGGAGCAGATGAGAGAAATAACCATGAAAATAGCAAAAGAAGGCATGGAGGAAAAATAAAATGACAGAACAATATAGATCAAGATTTAGAACATTAACAGATGGAAGTGATGCACCAGAAGGAGCAGACCACCATGTGTTCATTGGTCCTCAACACCCATGGGCCGAAGAGCCAGCTCATTTTATCATTCACCTTAAAGGTGAACGAGTTGTTGAAGCTAATATTCGTATTGGTTTTAATCTTCGTGGTATTGAAAAAGCCATGGAAAACCGTACTTGGCGTCAGAATGTCATGTTAGTTCCTCGAGCTTGCGGTATTTGCAGTGCTGTTCATCAGAATGTCTATGTCCGTGTTGTTGATAAATTAGCTGGTGTAGAAGACCAAATATCAGAAAGAGCACGTTTGATACGAATGTTTTCTCTTGAAGCTGAACGTATCCATTCTCACATTCTTTGGTATGGTATTCTTGCTCATGATGCCGGTTTTGATACTATGCTCCACATCACTTGGAGAGACAGAGAGATTATCATGGACATCATGGAAGAAGTAAGTGGTAATAGAGTTAATTATTCTATTAACCTTCCAGGTGGTGTTAGAAGAGACATCAGACCGGAACAAGTTCCGTCTATTCGTGAAAGGCTTGCTAAACTAAGAAAACAAGTAGAATATCATAAAAAAGTCTTCACTGAAGAAGCTTCGATCAGAAATAGATTACAAGATGTAGGTATTTTAACCAAAGAAGATGCAAAGAAAACAACACCAAATGGACCAACAGCAAGAGGTTCAGGTTTACCATTTGATGTCAGAAAAACTTATCCTTATGAAATGTATGATAAAATAGATTGGGATTTAGTATATTATACTGAAGGAGATGTTTTAGCTACCACATTGGTCAGAGTAGATGAAACCTTGGCTTCAATCGCCATTATGGAAAGATGTTTAGACCAATTAGAATCAACTCAAGGAGAACTCCTAATTAGAGTCAGACCAAGAGTTCCTGAAGGAAAATACATGACACGAGCTGAAGCTCCCAGAGGAGAAGATATCCATTATGGTATAGCAAATGGTACTGATAAACCAGAGAGATACAAAATTAGAGCACCATCTCTCGGAAACATTGATGCAACCCTAAGAAGGATGGATAGCGAATATATTGCTGATATGCCAGTCATTTTACGAAGCTATGATCCATGTTTCTCTTGTACAAATAGAGTAATGCTAATCAACGAAAATACTGGTGAGAAACTTATTCTTAACCAAGACGAATTCGCTCAAAAGGCTATAAAAGCCAAAAAGTATAATAGACCCTTTTTCTGAGGTGAAAAAAAGATGAAGAAAGTATTAGTTATGGGTGGAGAAGCACTAAAAAATCAAGCTAAAGGTCCAGTGACAAAACATGTTCTTAAAAGAATCGCAGAGAATCCCCCTCCTGAAGATATTCGAACTCTTCCAACAATTATTGAAGATAGATGTATTATGTGTGGGATGTGTGTAGATGTCTGTCCTACACACTGTTTAGGCATTGAGAAAAACGACAAAGACAATGGTATGATTTGGATGTTGCGTCCTCAATGTATGTGGTGCGGAAATTGTCAAACTTATTGTCCTAAAGATGCAATTCATATTGATGTGGATCCCACTTTATCTTATTCATTATTTTCCTTTAATGTTCGACAAGATTATGAGATGTTGACTGCCAAAGGTAGCTTCAAAGGAGATACTGCTGATAAAAAATTACAAGAGCTTATCGAAGAAGGTGGTAAGAAGCTGAAAGAGATAGAGGAGTTTAGAGGTTGATTAAAATGGGTTGGTTAAAGAAATTTGGTGTAAATTGTGCAGTAAGATCTCCATGGATCATTCACATGAACGCTGGAGGTTGCAATGGTTGCGATATAGAAATTGTCGATGCTTTAACTCCTCGACATGATCTTGAACAATATGGTATAACTCTAAGAGGAACCCCTAGACAAGCAGATGTACTCGTAATTACAGGTCCTGTTACTGCTCAAGTAGCTGAGCGTGTAAAGAGAGTTTATGAACAGATGCCATTACCAAAGTTTGTTGTAGCAGTAGGTAATTGTTGTACAACTGGTGGAGTTTTCCAAGAATGTCCATTTATTTTAGGTGGGCTAGACCATGTTCTTCCTATTGATGCTTGGGTTTATGGTTGTCCCCCAAGACCAGAAAATATTGTTCATGCTGTTGCCACCCTTCTTGGTAAGTTAAAAGTAGATCTTATTGGTGTTGAGAAGAAAGATATTCCCCAAGAGGAATAAACACTTCTTTTTTCCTTTCTTTTTATTTTTGTCTGTTAAAATGTAATTAGAGTTAGTGTAAGAAGTGTTAAAACAACTGTTGTTGAAGCTGTAAATACTAATATTGCAGCTAGAATCTTGTATTTCTCATAGTAAATTCCTATTGCGTTTACAGAAGCATATAATACTAACCCCATTGTTAGATAAAAATAGTATATTCCCCAAGTTTTCTCTAGCAATAATGCAATTCCAGTATCTATTGCTAAAATAGACATCATAAATTCCGCAGCTATATGAAAGATTCTTTCAGATTTATTTTCAATGAATTTGAATCCTTGCTTCTTAGCTAAAACTATAATCCAAATGAGAGCTGTTATTATTCCTGCACTAATTGCATATATTCCATCAATAATAATCAATACCATAATGGACTAAAATATCCGAAATCTAAAAAATTTATGGAAGCAAGTTTTATTCAGATAATTATAGTTTTAAGTGTATAAAGCAATTTGTTCATATGGGATCTGAAAATTCTAGAACTGGCTGGTTTTTTAGAGATGGGGAACCTCCAGATGATAATGCATATTTTGAAAATATGACAAGATGTGTATTTCAAGCTGGTTTGACTTGGAAGCTAATCGCAGATCGCTGGCCGCATTTTAAAAAAGCATTTAAAGACTTTGATATAGAAACTGTTGCAGAATTTGATGAAGAAGATATTGAGGGATTATTATCTGATTCAAGTATATTACGTAATCGTGCAAAAATAGAAGCTACGCTCTTTAACGCCATCGAATTTGTAAAAATAAAAGAGGAATTCGAGTCTTTTAGTAATTTTATGGATAACCTAGATAAATCAGAGAACTACAAATATGTAAAGAAAGAATTAACCAAGAGATTTTCTCGAATGGGTCCTAAATCAGCTATGGTATTTCTCTATAGCATTGGCGAGGACATAAAACACGAAGATTAATAAAAAATAGAAAAGATAATCATCTAGAAAGTTCTTTAACCCGCTTTCTCAATTTACCTTCTGTTTCCTTTATATTAGCCAACACTGGCCAGGAATCTTCTTCAAGACCATTAAAATCACTCTTGATTTGCTCTTGTGATACCTCTTCAAATAAAATTCTATGTACCCAATCAGTTAGATCTGCCAATGTTCTTTCATAAAACAGATAAATCACTATATCTTCATCTATTGAAGAAAATTGTTTAATTTCTTTATACTTCTGAAAGAATATTCTATATTGGTCATCACATAGATAAAACCAAATATCTTGTTCAAAAGGAGCTAAAATTGCACCATCCCAATCTACTAAATATAATTGATTATCTTCTTTTATTATTATATTATGTATAATAGGATCAGAATGACAAAGAACGAATTCTATATCAGCTCTTTCTTTTAACTTCATTGAAAGATTTTCTATGAAAACAAGTGACTCTAGAATTATGTCCATATATTGCTTGATTAAAACCTGAAGTTTATTGTAGTTAGGATCTTTTGAAGTTGTACTCGCAGTTACCTCTTTAATGCATAATAGTAAATCTTTTCTAAATTTTAGATCAAAACTAAATTTAGCAGTTCTTGTAGATTTTACTTTATTTGTTGAATTATGTATACTCCCAAGTAAAATAGCGAGATTTTGTAAAAATTCTTTGGTGGTTCTTTGTTTTTCAGTTGCCATTTTTCCTTCAGCAAAGGACCATACAACCAGCATAACCCCTTCAAATACAGATTTAAGCTCTCCTGTTTTCGTTTGGATAGGACTAATGACTTGAGTAATCTGTTCTTGATGATTTAATAAATAAGCAATTTTATGTGATTCTTCAAGCGTTTTTGTAGTTTTATTCACTATTCTTGATGGTAAATATATTTTCAAAAAATATTTTGTTTGATTTTCTGTAAATAGGATATATGAATTAGCGACTTCACCTATAGGAACATGTTTCATTTTTAAAACTTTGATATCGTAATTGTTGAAAATATGATTTTTCATTAATTCTTTGTTTAGGGGAAGCTCATCTTTCATGGTAATACACTGAGTTTTCTTGTTTTTTGATTCTTTGTGGTAGCTATTTATTGACTTGTGTTTGGTTTTTTTCCTTCAAATTGTTTCTTTTTCCAATCAGATAATAAATTAAATAGATCAAACAGACAACAGAAACCATAGCTATAGCTGTAATAATAAAAATTCTTGGTAAGGCATAATCCCAATTTATTAAACTAGTGGTTTCATTTGAGCTTACACTGAGTGGAATAAAACTTAATGTTGATATAGATCTTGATAAAGAAACATAAAAACCTAAAGCACCAAGTGCCATTCCTCTCTGGGTAATAATGGATTCTCGTGTAGTTCCAGTATTAACTCCTATATAACTAGTGAGACTACTGGCGCTATAGATTATGTAAATTACAATTAACCATGGTAATGAATTTACAAATATAAAAAGTATCAACATACTAGAGGAAATCAAAAGTGTTCCGAATATTGGTCCTTTATATCCTAATTTATCAATAATTCTACCTAAATATGGTTTAAAGAAGATTAACACTCCTGATGTAATCCAAGCTATTTGTGCAACAGTATCATATGGAAGACCTTTAACCTCCGAGATTAATATAGGCCAAAATGCCGTTACAGTATATTCGAGAAATGCTACTACTAGTTGAATGATATAAATAAAACTTAACTTTTTTTGTTTTGTTACTGTAATAAGAGATTTGAACATTGAGATGAAAGAATGACTAAGAGCTTTCAATTTAGATCCTGTTGTTAATCGATTTTCTTTTGTTAATACTTCAGGCATAAATATAGACATAGAAATCACACCGACCAGAGAGATTCCCGCAGCCCAAGCGAAGAGTATACGAAGTGGTGACACAGATTTTAATACTTCTGGAATTACAGTTATATTTGTAACATTGAGAATTAAGGTCTTGGTGATTTTAACATTAGAGATTTTCAATAAAAGAAAAGCTAATAATGCCCCCGAAATTGCTCCGAGATCACTTCCTTGAAACAATCTACCTTGAACTTTCCCGATGCTAGTATTTTCCTCAACATCACCAATATATGCAAATATAACAGGCCAGAAACAAGACATTCCTATTGCTAAGAAGAATATTGCCACTATAACTAAAGCCCAATGTGTTGATATAGCTAAAAAGATTAAACTTACACTATAGAATCCAATACCTGTAATAAGTAGGGGTTTTCTTCCAATCATCTGTGACAGGTTCCCTAAAGGAACCCTAAGAAATAACTGTGGGATATTTCTCAATGCAAAAATAAATAAGATTAACCAAAAAGCTGTATTAATTTCTTCAAGATGTAAACCTACATAGGACATGAAAATTGTCATTGAAAAATTTCCGATAACTCCTAAAAGAATAGGAGAAAGACGACGACGATCATCTAAATATAATCTCGCTTTAACTTCTTTTAAGCTATTGGAAATTTTATTACCATTGTTGGTCAACGGTTTCATATCCTTTTTTGATGAATCCTAGTATAATTAATATAAACATAATGGAACGAGCAGTAGAGCTTAGTAGGATACGGTTTTGGAAGAATTATTTCTCTTTTCCTTTTCCACAATTTTAAAATAATCTCTCAGCATTATTTGACATAGGTCATAATGTTTCCTCATTCACCTCAATCCTCAGTTCCTCCTGACAAACTTGTTCAGCAGATGATAGTACAAGCTCTTCAAGCCTTTTATATTGAAGATTATGAAACTGGAAAATATTTCCTTCAGCAAATACGTACAAATCTACCCAGATTTATGTATCAATTAAATCCTCAACTAAGGAATCTTTGCAAAGAAATAGTAAAATTACTTCAAGATGGTAGCTTAGTTCCAGATAGATCTAAAGAAGAAGGATTGGGATCCGTTGCTGATACTCATCCCGGATTTGCAGAAACTCAGTCTGAACCGTCTGCTACATCTCAAGCTATTCGCTCTGCACCTGTCAGCCAAGAAGCTGCTCGTACTGAAATCAATCGTCCTGAATTATTTGAAGAGAGGATTCAAGTTGCAGAAGAATTCGCTCAAAGAACAAAAGGTGAAACTCCCGTAAATGTAGGAGATATTGAAGGTCCAGAAATTGACACATCCAGACACATAGAATATGAACCAAAATCAGAATCTATAGATACACCTGTAGTAAATATTCCCTCTGAAGATATAGATTCTGTTAGAGGTGAATTACCATCAGAATTCATTAGTGAATTATCTTCAGCTGTTAATAATGTAAAAGATAAGAAGAAGAAGAAAAATGGAGAAAAACTTGTTGGTTCTATGGACGAGCTAGATGAGTTTGATTTCTAGCTTTTCTTGTTTTTTATAACTTTAACAACTGTCCAATCTTGTTCTATTAAAGCCTCAACCGCAGATTCAACATCAGTTAAAGTTTCCTTTAATTTTTCTTTCAGCACTTCTTGAGGGATGGCAGAATAAAGATGTCTAATACCACCATTTGGTAGGAATTCTTGTTCTTGAAGTATCAATCCTTGTTTTATCATACTTTGCACTAATCTAACTGCTGTTGTTCGATCTCTTTTTACTCTTTTTGCAATTTCTTTAATTGTCCGTTTTTCTTGAAGTGCAAAAAAGTAGATATTGACATGAGTACATTTTAATCCAAATAAAAACTCGAAAATAGGACATACTTTAAACTGGCATTCTAGAAACTCACATTTGCATGTTCCACTATTTAGGTGTTTAAAAATATTCTCTGACACATCTACAAAACAAGGTTGCATTCTCATATGTGCATTTTCTTTACACATAATAAATGTTATGTTTTTACGGAATCGCACAATGAAAGAATTTAAAAGGGTGTGCGAAAGACATACACATAGCATTAAGTGTATTCTGGTGATTAAAAAATGGATGATGAGCTAGAACGTATAAAAAGAGAAAAAATGATGAAACTCATGAAAGATGATTTACCAACAGTTGGAAATTTTCCTGTAGTTGGTGTAGTAGAACTTGATGATAATTCATTTGCGCCGTTTGTGAAACAACCAGGAATTGTTGTTATAGATTGTTGGGCAGTATGGTGTGGACCCTGTAGAACAATGGAGCCAATAATGGAACAACTTGCTAAAGAGTGGACAGGAAAAGTTACAATTGGAAAAATTAATGTAGACCAGAATCCTCGTATCTCAATTCAATATGGTATTTCTTCCATACCTAATTTTCTAGTATTTCAAGATGGTGAATTTCTAGGTAATGTTGTAGGTGCAGTCGGTAAGAGACCATTTGAAAAATTATTCAGGAAACTATTATCAGGTGACCAAGATCGAAAAGAGGGGTATACATAACCTCACTAATCTTCTTCGCTTAAGTCAATAAGTGTTGCATAGACTACATATTCGTCCTTTTCTAAAGACATAATTGTAACGCCTTTTGTATTTCTACCAATCTCTCGAACTTGTTCAATTCTTGTTCTTATACTATTTCCAGTATTGTTTATTATAGAGATAGTATTCTCACGTGTAGGTTTTTTAGGAACAACTAAGGCTGCAGCTACATTGCCGTTTCTTTCTTCGGTTTTTATATCAATTACTCCTCTTGCACCTCTATGAGTAAACCTATATTCATTACAAGCTGTTCTTTTTCCATATCCCTTTTCAGTAATTGTTAGAATGGAATGTTGCTTAAGCTCAGCGTCTGGAACAGGCATGCCGCTGATTATAATATCCCCCGGAGTTTTGAATCGCATACCAGTTACACCACGCGTTGCTCTACCCATCGGTCTAGCTTCGATTTCTGGAAAATGAGCCATCAAACCATATTTTGTAGCTAAGAAGATATGATCTGTTCCTGTTGTAATGAAAGTATCAACCACTTGATCATCATCATCAATATTAATTCCAATTATACCAGTTTTCCTAACTTTAGAAAATGCTGATAGCTCAGTTTTCTTTACAATCCCATTGGCAGTTACAAAGAACAGAAAGAGATCTTCTTCGAATGAATTTCTATCTACAGGGACAATTTTGACGACAGCAGAGTCTACGGGCAAAATAGTTTGCCAAGGACTACCTCTAGCATTTCTTCGTTTAGCTTCAGGAACTTCAAATGCAGGGATTGAGTGTACTATACCCTTTTCAGTCACTAGTAACAAAGTGCTCTTATTGAGAGTAACAATAACATCATAAAGTAAATCATTTTCTCTAAGAGTAACAGCGGTCATTCCTTTACCACCCCTCCTCTGGGTTCTAAATTTATCTATTTCTAGGGACCTAACATAACCTTGCTTAGTGGTTGTTATCAATAGATGTCTATCATGCAACATATCATAGATATCCATCTCTCCATATACATCCATTTCATCTCTGATTTCAGTTCTTCTTTCATCGCCAAATTTCTCTTTAATTTCCAGAAGTTCTGTTTTGATAAGTTGCATCCTTTTTTCTTTATGAGCGAGTAAATCTCTGTACTCTTCAGCTTTCATTTCAAGTTCTTTTTTCTCATTAATTACTGCTTCTACTTCCATTCGAGCTAACCGAGCTAATTGCATAGCCAAAATCGCTTTTGCTTGAGCTTCATTTAGTTTAAAACGCTTCATTAATCTCTCTTGTGCATCTTGTCTACTCTCAGATTTCTTAATCAGAGCTATTACTTCATCTATATTTTGAAGAGCAATGTATAAACCTTCAAGAATATTTAATCGCATGAGTGCTTTGTTTAGATTATGTTGAATGGTTTTCCTAATTACATGTTCTCTATGTTCTAGAAAAATTGTTAATGACCGCTTAAGATTGAGAAGAAGAGGTCTTCCTCTTGCGAACGCCATATTCTTAGCATGAAATACTTTCTGTAATTGTGAGAACTTATACAATTGACTAACTATGACACCAATACCTTTATCATGCGAAAAATCTTCATGAACATCAATTTCGATTCTTATCTTTTCTTTGGATAAATCTCGAACATCAACCATTCCTCGTATTTTCTTTGAAGACATTAGTTCGTGCAATTCTTCAATCAATGTACTTTTATTAGTGAGATATGGTATCTCGTTTACTATTATAGTAGCTTCTCCTTTCTCGTTTGTGGGATCTTTAATCTCTATCTTAGCCCTAATTATAATAGGTCCTTTTCCTGTACTTAAATACCCCTTCATGGCTGCCCCATTTACAATTATTCCTCCTGTTGGAAAATCTGGCCCCTTAACAATGTTAGAAAGGTCATCAACAGTTGCCTCAGGATTATCAATTAATTTGACAGTAGCATCAATAATTTCTGATAAATTATGTGGAGGGATATTAGAACTAAGTCCTACTGCAATACCTGACGTTCCATTTACTAGTAATTGAGGGAATTTTACTGGTAAAACAGTAGGTTCCATTTCTTCTCCATCAAAATTCTCTTGAAATTTAACAATCTCAGGAATAACATCTTGGAGTAATTCGGTTGAAATACGAGACAAACGAGCCTCAGTGTATCGCATAGCAGCAGGTGGGAAACCATCTATAGATCCAAAGTTTCCTTGCCCATCTACTAATGGATATCTTAGTGAAAACGGTTGAGCTAATCTTACAAGTGCTTCATAGACTCCTCCAGCATGTGGGTGATATTTCCCAGTACAATTGTGAGATATCATCCCATTTGCTAAGAATTCATGATCTTCTTTTACTTGAATATCATAGGTTTTATCTGCTATTGAATTTGTAATATGCTTTACAGGGAAGAAATACAAGTTATGTTCGAGAATGGTTTCAACAAGAGGGAGATACTCTGAACCTATTCTTTTCATCTTTTCAAGAATGTTTAGTTCCTTTATTGAAGTTTTGTAAATCTTGAATTGATCCTTTAGATCCCTTGAATAACGTATCTTTGTTCCATCAGGATATTTTATACCTACACGTATTTTTTCTCCATTTTCTCCCTCATACCACCCTCCTCCTTTGTGTTTCTCTGAAAATTCTTCGAAGATATATTTTCCTATAAAAGGGATTTCTTCACTTTTTGATACAATTATTCTAGTAGATTTTAATAACCTTTGATTTTTAGATATATTATATAATTTTAATTCGGATGAAAGAGTATTTGCATCTTTTCCACTTATTTCGAGAGCATAATAATCGTAATTTGATTTTTTTACAGTTTTGTATTGTCTTTTCTTATCTCGTTGCAAATATAATTTTGAGTTAATTCCTGAACTAAATAAGAGTGTTTGCAAATCTCTTAGAAATACCTCTGAAATTGAATACAAAGATATTACATTGCGGTTTTTATGTACATGACCATCTCCATCTATCAAACCACTAATAAACGAGAATATTACGTTTTTAGGAGAATTGTAAATATCTGTTGGTATTACGATATTGTAAGAATATTTATCTGCAATTCCAAATGAGTCGATCATCTTTTTGTTTATTTCATGACTATTTATTCTAAGATAATAAACATCTCTTTGTGAGATATTCTCTGATTTACCAAATTTCTCTCTAATTATCCTTTGTATATTCTTAATAACTTCCTGCGAATCTGATGAGAATGCTACACGATTGTACCCTCTTTTATCACGATCTATCCACCCATCTGTAAGAAAAGCACCTAAAAGATATCCAATATCTTCATCAAGTGTAATATAACCACTTTTTTTGTACTTAGTTTGGAAAAGAGCTTCAGGTCTACAAACAATATATTCTCCATTTTTTATGTTTTTCACTTCTTTCCATACAAACTGTAGATCTTCAGTGAATACTTTGAACATTTGTCCTCCTGTACAAATATTTCTCATACCGTTCTCTAGTTCGATAGTATAAAGCTGTTTTTCTGGTAATTCATATAAATGTGTAACTTTTTTTAAACCAGTTTGTGTATAAACTCGCTCTCCAATTTGAATCTCTTCAATAGCCTTTAAACCATCAGAAGTATTCACTAGTGTTCCTTCAACAAAGCATTCTCCTACGATTCTCGCACATTTTTTATGAGGTGTATTATAACTTAACCTCATTTGATGCATTGCCCAAAGAATTCTTCTATGCACTGGCTTTAATCCGTCTCTTGCATCGGGTATTGCTCTTTCACTAATTACATAATGGGCATAGTCAATATATGCTTCTTCTAATGTCTTTGATAAAGCTGATTTATGGATTATTTCTTGTGTATTATCACTTGTCATCTTTCTCAATCCTACAATTCAAGTTCATCTGGAATCTCATCTCCAGAAATTTCTAAGTCAAAAAGTTCATCTTCAGTATCATCATCATATTCTTCTCCGTTTTCTAAAGTCGAAACCCCATATTCTTTTTGATATTCTGCAGTATCAATTTTAAAAACATCTTCCATTATGAAACGCTTTCTGAAGCTCACATCACTTCCCATTAATTGTTCAAAACGTTGATCTGCAAAAGCAGCATCTTCAATTCTTAACTGAATTAAGTATCTGCTATTGGGACGCATCGAGGTTACTTCCAATTGATCTGCATTCATTTCTCCTAGACCTTTGTATCGTTGAATCTTGATATTTGATACCTCTATTTTATCCTTAATTAATGATTCAACAATTTTTTCTTTCTCAGATTCAGTATAACAATATTCATGATCTTCATTTTTTAGAGCTTTAGATTTTCCTCTTGTAAGATAAATTCTAAACAAAGGTGGTTTAGCAACATAAATCATTCCCACTTCAATTAATTCTCTCATATAACGATAGAAGAATGTTAGAAGCAACGTCATAATATGGGCACCATCTACATCTGCATCAGTGAGAATTATGACTTTACCATACCTACTCTTTTCTAGCTCGAAATCATCACCTATACCAGTACCAATAGCCATAATCATACTCTGAATCTCTCTATTGCTCAGAGCTTTTACTAATCTTGACTTGAAGACATTCAACACTTTTCCTCTAAGAAACAGTATTTCTTGGAATTGAGTGTCTCTTGCTTTTACTGCAGTCCCACCTGCTGAGAGTCCTTCTACTAAGAATAGCTCTCTTTTAGTTGGATCCTTTTCTCTGCTTTCCACTAAACGTCCTGGAAGACCGATTTTCCTATCTGACATTCTTACAAGTTCTCTAGCTTTTCTAGCTGCGACTCTAGCTCTTCTAGCTTCAAGCGATTTGTCTAAAATATTCTTAGCAATTTTATTGTTAATACTCAAATATTCTTTGAATTTATCAGACATTACTTTCTGAACTATACCTTCGACCTCTCCATTCCCTAGTTTTGTTTTTGTTTGTCCTTCAAATTGAGGATCAGGATGTTTTATACTAACAATTGCAATCAATCCTTCTCTAACATCTTCTCCTCGGAGATTTTCCTCTTTATCTCCAAGAATGTTTTTTGCTCTTCCAAAATCATTTATTGCACGGGTTAATCCAGCTTTAAATCCAGAAATGTGGGTACCTCCTTCAGATGTATAGATACCATTTACAAATCCCATTATAATCTCATTATATCCCTCTGTGTAAAGAATACTTAATTCACAAATGACTCCTTTTTCAGCTTTCTCAGCATGAAATACTTCTCCTTCCTCATCAAAAATACTTTTTTTACCTTTACTTAAATCAAGTGCAAATTGCTTAATTCCTCCTTCAAATAAATATTCTTGTCTCTTAGGAGGATCATATCTATCATCGGTGACAGTGAAATTAAGATTTTTATTTAAATAAGCCATCTCCTTGATTCTTCTAGCAATAATATCAAAATCAAATCGAGTAACAGGAAAAATTTCAGGATCTGGTTCAAAATATATGTAGGTCCCTGTGGTAGGTATGCCCTGTTGCTCTTTCTCAATTACTTGTGTAGTAGGTTTTCCTTTAGCATATTCTTGTATGTACTCTTTATTCTTCAAGTATACTTTTACCACTAATTTTTCAGAAAGAGCATTTACACATGCAAGACCAACTCCATGAAGCCCTCCTGACACCTTATATGCTGTCTTATCAAACTTACCTCCAGAGTGAAGTTTTGTAAAAATAACCTCTAAAGTATTTTGATCGAAATTTGGATGTTTTCCTACAGGTATTCCTCTCCCATCATCAAGCATTGAAATACCTCCCTCTCTGTGTAGAACAAGTTGTATATTATTACAATATCCTGCCATGTACTCATCAACTGAATTATCAACAACTTCCCATACGAGATGGTGCAAACCTTCTTCAGTTGTTGTACCTATATACATCGCAGGTCTTTTTCTTATACCTTCAGTTCCTTCTAAAACCTTAATTGTGTCAACATCATAGGCAACATCTTTGCCTACTTTTATGTTTGATTCTTCATCCATAGTTATCACTAAGTTATGATATTTTTTATACCCCAAAATGGGAACCAGATTTTTTCCATTTCGCGTTTATTGTCGGGATATTATTTGGAAATAATATACTATTAAAAAATAGAGTTTACCCTTTAAAAACACATTGGTTGAACTCACCAGAATTAAGAAAAATGAAGAATCAGCTAATTTCTCAGTTTTTATTTAAAGAATTATTTGTTTTTTTAGACTTTTATTACTCTTAAAAGAACAAAGTATTGTTAAATTTAAGTTTTGTTTACCACTAAAAGTAAAGAAATGGAATTATTTTAATATTATAAATTAAAAATTCTACAATTACTCAGCTATTTGAGCACTAATACGCTCAATATTACCTTTTAGAGAACTCCTTGAATTACTAATGATATTAACACCAACCTTTTCCCCCAAATTTCCTCGGAGTAAAATGATTGGGCGATAATAATTATTTCTTGCAAATTTATTCCCTTTATGTGTATCTTTTAAGATAATGGCGTCTCCTTTCCATCCGATCCACTCTCGGTTTCTAGCAAGTTGAATGGAATGAACCTTTTCAGTGATAAGTTTACTTCTATTTTTCATAATATCAGAAGGAATTTTATTACTGAAACTTGAAGATGCTGCAAAAGGTCTGTCACCATATTTTGAAACATTTACAATATCGAATTGATTCCTTTCCAAACATTTAATGGTTAATTCAAAATCTATATTTGTTTCTCCTGGGAATCCAACAATAACATCAGTAGAAAGTGTCATTAGTGGGAATCTAGTTCTGATTTTTTTAACCAACTGATTAAACAATTCAACGTCATATTTTCTGTTCATTAACTCAAGTATTTTATTTGAGCCACTCTGCACAGGAATATGTAGGAATCTATAGATTCTATCATCGTTTTCCATCAAGTCTAGTAAATCATCAATAATATCAACAGCATGATTTGGGCTCATCATTCCGATTCTTATGCGAAAATCTCCCTCATTTTCTAGTATTTTTTTAATTAGATCTACTAGAGTATCTCCATTGTCCTTTCCGTAAGTAGCCGTGTCTTGAGCTGTAACGAAAAGTTCCTTAGCTCCCATCTGAATAGCTTTCTCTGAATATTCAAATACATCATTTAATGGGTAGCTTTGAAGCCATCCTCGTGCATATTTTACAGCACAGTAGGTACAACTACCTAAACAACCTTGAGCAATAGGAACAATAACAGTTAATGGTTGGTCTTCATAAAATACAGGTTTTTCAGGTAACCTAGCCATTTGGTAGGTCTCACCATTTGTTAATTGTAAGGGAACATATTTTAAAATAGATTTACCGATGTTGGGTGGAGTTAAAATTGCATCGGGACATGCTTGTTTAATTCTATCTGGATTAATTTTAGGAAGACACCCAGTCACTATAACATCTGCATCAGTAACACTGCAATCATAAATGTACTGGATGATCTTATCTTCAGTTGGAGTCTTAACCGCACAAGAATTGATAATAATAACATCTGCTGAATAGATGTCCTCGACCTCCTTACCCCTCGATGAAAGAAGAATCTGACGTATATTCTCGCCCTCTCCCAAATTCTGTGTGCATCCGAAGTTCTTTAAAAAGAACCTAAAAGTTAAGCCTTCACCCATTGGAACAAAATCCGCAAGTCACTTAAAAAATGCATTGTTTCATGAGTTTTTTCTGAGTGCATTTTGAAATCGGTAGAAATCAAAAATATTAAAAAATCTTTTAAAATCACATAGAAACACTTTTGGATATAAGAAAAATCAGTTAATTTAGAACTGGTGATTTAATGAGTAAATTTGTTCCTACACCTCCTATTCTTACATACATTTTTGACATAGTAAATGGACAATTAGAAAAAGAAGGAGACGATAGGTATCGTTGGGTACTAATATCGTCAAACAGAGAAAGAATATACAAGATACGAATATCAGGGACTATAGTAAGTAAATATTTTAGTCCTAAAACTGACGAGAAAAAAGCTTTTGCTTCCTTAACTATCGATGATGGAACAGATACAATAAGAGTTAAAGCCTGGGAAGAAACCGCTGATGCTTTAGACAAGTTCTTTGAAGGAGAAGAGATAGAGATTATAGGAAAACCTAGATCGGGAGAAAATGAGATTTACATTCTTCCAGAAGAATATATGAAAATTGAAGATTATAATAAAGAACTCTACCTTAGAACAAAGAAAATCAAAAGATATGTTAAGAAAAATTTAGTTATTCCAGCTGAGGAGAAAAAAGAGGAAAATAATTTCTTGGCAGAAAAAGAAATGATATGGGAGCTCATAACTAATTCAGAAGAAGGAGTGGAGATGGATTTTCTAATAGAATCAACTAAGTTAGAAAGGTCAACAATTGAAGAGATTATCCATGAACTTCTAAATAATGGAGACATCTATGAGCCAACGGCTTTAAAATTCAAGAAAATATAAAACATTTATTCCTCAAGAAAGTGAGCATGGATAAGAGAGATAAGCTTATCTTTTAAGTCCAAACCTTCTACAGTAGCACCGATTTGTTCTACTTCATCAGCAAGTTCATTTAAACCGAGAATATATCTAATCCATAAACTAAGATCACTTGAAATAGAACCTTCTTTTTCAATACGATATGTATGAAACTCTATTGAGAAGTAGGGAATATAGGGGAGGATTTCTGCTAATTCTCTTAAAGAATTAGCCATTCCATAGATTTTTTCAGGAGAAGTAGGATCACGGAAAATAAAGGGCGGACTAATAGGCTTTACTGATTGGTTACTAAAACTGTCCATTTGTTGTTTAAGCATGTTTAACCCTTCTTCAACCAAACGATTCGAAAGGAATTTGCTAATTTTTAAGTTTTATGCTTAAAAGATTATTAAAAAACTGATTTTAAGCTAGAAAGACCGACAATTGCACAGGATTCCGACAAAATTACTTGAATTAGGATAAAGAGATTTGAGAAGATTTTTAAGATTAAGAGTACTGTTTTTGATAGACAAGTAAAACAAAATATGGTGTTAATATGGGTTTATTAAGTTTAATTGGAAACATTTTATGGATAATTTTTGGAGGATTATGGACTGCTGTTGAATGGCTGGTTGCAGGTGTTATAATGTGTATAACAATTATAGGAATACCATTTGGTTTGCAAGCATTCAAGATAGGAGGTTTTGCTCTATTACCATTTGGGAGAGAAGTAAGGAGAGATCCGTCTTCAGCGGGAAAATTCATACTTAACGTGATATGGATAATATTTGGAGGATTATATATAGCTATAACTCACATACTCACAGGGATTTTTCTAGCTATAACTATAATCGGAATACCGTTTGCAATGCAACATTTCAAACTAGCAGGAATAGCAATTGCTCCATTTGGAACAAAAATAGTCGATGTATAAGAGGTTGAAAAAATGTCTAAAGCAGTAGTAATATACAATTCAAAAGGTGGAAACACAAAGAGAGTAGCTGAAAAAATAGCTGAAGGATTGGAAGCAGATATTTATGATAATAAGAACATACCAGATCTGAGTGGATATGATTTGGTAGCTGTTGGATCTTGGATGATGATGGGAATGATTAGTTTTCCCGGTTCAAAATATCTGAAAAAATTAAGAAAAAAGGGAATTGAAGGGAAGAAAGTAGCAATGTTCTATACAGGTGGAGGACCGGAAGAAGTACATTGGAAAACAGAGAAAACAGACAACCCAAAAAAATTGCATACAATAATGTTCGAAAAGATGGAAGCAATATTAACGAAAAAGACTAATGTAACGATTCTAAAAGAAAGGTATTACTGTAAGGGAGCTATAAGAATGAGGGGAGAAGTAACAGCAAATGAGGGTTGTCCAACAGACGAAGATTTAGAAAGAGCAAAAGAATTTGGAATACAATTGAAAAGTTTGCTCTAATCTAATTTTCTTTTTAATATAACTTGAAAAAAATTCTTGTAAACGTAAAAAACCTAGTAAGGTTTTCAGGTTCGGAATGAGTCTGAGTGTAACCTCTCCCCTATGGCCGGATCGAAATCCAGCGAATGGCTGTTCCCAAGTCATCTCTGAACTTAGTACAAAGCCATACGTCGAAGAGCTTAACTTTCCCGAACACCTGGAATTCCTCCAGATGCTATCTGCCCTTACTAGGCAAAACACTAAAACCTTCTTTGTTTTTTAATCTTTACTATTGGAGACTAATCGAGACTGTGTAATAATTGCATTAATTCGAAATATTTAAATTAAAAATTTGTAGGGGAGTAGATAGAACTGATTCTCTGCCACGATACTCAAGCCTGGTATGAGGATAGATTGCTAATCTATTGTCGATAGACTCCGGGGTTCAAATCCCCGTCGTGGCTCCAAATCTTATTTTTACTCTTCAAAAATCCTATCCTTTTTCTTTTGTCTAATGTTCCTAAATTCTCCAAAATCATTTTGCCATCATTTCAAAATTTATGGTAAAATTTCTTAAAAATTCTACAATTCCCAAGAAAATAAGATATGCTTAAAAACTCTTGTAGATATTTTTTGATTAACTAGCTCTGGTTTACATTCCAATTGTAGAGAAGTGGAGATTATGTCTTGTTGGTCAATAGAGAATGGTGTTTTAGATGTACTAGAACAAAAAGCTGCATTACAGATCCTTGTTAGATTATTTGAGAGGAAAAAATCTTGTAATGTCACAGCTTTGATGAGAAGCATAACTACTGGCTCTAGAGCATTCTATACTGCTTTAAACAAATTAGTAGATGCAAATCTTGTTAAAAGCATTCAAAAGTATAAAAATCAAGAAAGAAAACTAGAACTTACTAGTTTAGGGAAAGAAGTTTCAATTAAAGTTCTTGAGATAGAAGTTCTTCTTGAAAACAATAAAAAAAATAACAAAGACATAAATAAATGGAAACCGTACAAATCTTATCCATAATTAAAAATCTGTGAGATATTTAGCATGTCATCAATAATCCTCGTTTGGAGATATATTAAAGGGATGCGAAGGAAGTTGTTGTTGACATTTGTTTCAGTTATTGTTTCTTATTTAATAGTGCAAGGGATTTTTCTTTTCACTTTTAGTTACCAACAAACAGAAGTTCAAAGAGCTATAAATTCTATTGGGGGAGATATAATCATAGGATTTGACACAACTAATCCTTCTTATGAATACATCAATTTAGTACTAGATAGTCTGGAAAATTATAGTTCATCTGTCAACCAAGATATTGTTGAATGGGATGGTGTTTTTGTATATTCATATGATTCAGATGGACATAAATTGTTTCTTGCGGATAATACTCTATGTAATGTACTAGCAGATGAAGTGATTTCAACTGAGGAAGTACTTATAACTAAACCTTTTGCAATAAGCGTTAATACTTCCGAAGGTTCTGATTTAAATTTGTATGGTATGAACTTTACTGTTTCCTATCTTGATTATAGTCAATATTCCAGAGTTACAAGTTTTACTGATTCTACGGTAAAAGCTCTTTTTAACATAGATGTTCTCAGAAACACTTCATTCACCCCATATCAATTTTTCGAGTTTTATTATATTGCAAAATATGATTTCTCTTTACTTAATGATTATCGTCCATCTGTTGTTAAAGAAACAACTCAGGAATTTGATTCTATAATAACCACAAATCTTGATACTCTGTCTGGTGTTAGTTCAGGAATTGGAAGAATAACGAAACTATTTGATAAGCTATCGATAATTGAAGAAGAAACCAGAGAAAAATTGGTTCTTTATTTTCTCTACTCATTGCCTATTTTAGCAGTTTGTTTGTATTTCTATTCATTAACATTGAAATCAACAAAAAAATGGTGGCAACAAGATCTGCTTCAACTGTGGCAAAAAGGATTTTCCAGGAAACAAACATTTGCTCTTCTCTTACAGATTTTTATTATATTTGATTTGGTTTTATTCTTCCTGTTTTTAGCACTGTTTGTTGCAGAATCTTCAATATTAGGTTTGTTGGTTTCAGCAGAATACTGGTTATTAATTGGTTTTTATGCTCTTCTGTTTATTCTATCTTTTCTCTTCCAAATTAGAACGACATATTTATTCTGTTTTCCACAAACAGAAAAAACCTCTATTGTGAGTTCTGAACAAGATGATTTTCAGGAAGTGATTAAATACACAAACACATCACCAAAAGTAAGGAAAAAATATCTAATTATTTGTGGAGTTTTTCTAATAATCGGTGTGTTATTACTCAACTTTGATAAAATAATATTTTGGTTGCATAATAATTTTCATATAGATTCTTTTTTTATACTCATTACTTATTTGGGTGATAGACCTTTTCCTACTTATACCGATTTTTTTTATAGAGTTTCTGGTCTCGTTATTGTGCTAATCTCTAGTGTTATTATCGTTCTTCTACTTTTAACAAAGTTTTTTCAATTAAGCAATAAAATTCTTGTCGAACGAGGGAAAAATAAGGAAGAAAGAAAGATTTCTTTAAAGATATTTAGAAGAAGTATATTTAATCATAAAACGATTGGATTTTTAATTTTCTTTCTCTTCTTTAGCACATGTTTAACATGGATATTTATCAGTTCAGTTTTAGTTGAACAACAGGATAACAGTATTGCTGATTTAGCTCTAAATCCTAAATCACTCAAATCTTTTGGACTTGATATAGCTGACATTAATAATTTAACAACAAGACCAGAAATAGAGCTATTTACAGTCATTTATAGATTTAATGGTTTTTTGAAAACAAATGAAGGGACGCTACAACTAAAAATATTAGTAATAGATCCAGCAACATTTCCTCTTTTCTTAAAAAGCAGGTTTGATACCAGCCTTTTTGAATTTCATTCTTCAAAAAATGTTTTTCAAACTATGTTGCAACAATCTAATTCATCTATTATAGATTTTGAGAGTTATATGAGTTCTTCATTGTTTTTGAATGAACAAGTAACTATTGTTCCTTTTATAGAAGAACAAAGTTATTTCCTAGATATGTCAATATATGATGTTTCTAAATATGATATTGCAGATCCTAGAGGAAGGCTAGATCCTTATGTTGCAATATCTATTCAAGCTTTTAATTTCAGCTTAAACATAACAACAGCAAGTACAATTTATCTTAAATTTAAAGATAAAAATCAAATTTCTAGTTACAAAGAAATGTTGTATGATGATTATGGAATAACTAGCATAAGTTCAGCAGCATCTACCTCTACATCTGCAAACTTTGAAAACTACCTATTTTTCCTACAGAGCGTATCTTTTCTTGTGATTTTCTTAATTAGCATCCCGTTAATTATTGACATATTCTCTTCAAACCTTCAATCACTTGCTAAATTATATTCAAGGGGTTATTCTTTTAACAGAATCATAAACCGTATCTCATCAAATCTGTTGCTATTTTGGAATACTTATGCTCTTGTTGGGTGTTTATCTGCGGTTTCTGTACTAGCTTTTCTAAAATTGACAATTCCTACGCTCTATCCTGGGCAATATTATTCCATTCATTTCGAAGCTGCGCCATTAATCCTATTAACCAGCACTTACTTATTCTTTCTACTCATACAAGTAGCAATTTCAGTAGTTTTAATGAGAGTGTCCTTTTATAGAAATAAGATTCTAGGTCAGGTGATTCTTTCAGACGGAGAAAAATAACTGAGATGAAGGTCATGTTAACAGTCAATTTTATCAAGAAAAACAAGCGGTTTGTTCTTAGTCAAATTCCACAACTAATTATTCTTGTTTTTCTCCTTTTTTTTGCATTGATAGTAGGTGCAAGCAACAAAGATAGACTTCTAGCTTTTGCATTAGAAGTAAGTGAGAATGATATTACTGGACGTATTATTATCAGTCAAAATATGCAAATATCTGCTGTAACTCAATGGGAAAACAAACTACTTGATAATAATCAAACAATTGTTCGGATTTTCCAAAGCGGATTTGTCGTTCCAATCACTCGAATAAACTCAAGTCTCCTATTAAATACGACAAGCATTTCTTCTTCTATTCAATTAATATTTACTGACAATATTTTCAATATCCCCTTAAATGAAGCTTTTATCTATGGTCCGATTTTTAGTAATAATAATATCTCTGAAGGGATAAGACTTAACATTACAAGTGTCTATTCTTTTGATGAAGATTTTTATTCAAACAGTTTGTTTGTAAACATTAGTAAAGAAGTCTATAAAGTGCCTAATTTTATTGAAGATTCATATTTATGGAATTCTTTTGCTAATTTAATTTTTCTAAATCGTACAGCTCTTCCCAATTATTTGTCAACTTTTCCTCTAGCTGAAATAGAATTTCCTATTTCTTATTCTTTCAGTTGTCTTTTTACTACAGAATACAAAAATTCATTTGAGATTGAGCAAAAACTTAATACATTTCTTCTCTCTTCACAAGAACATCTTAATACTACTTTTATAGATAATGATCTAGAACCTGTTATTATTGAATGGGATACAAGTAGTTTCCTAAATCGCATTGAAAATCTTTCATTGACAATAAAAGCAGATCTTACATTTTACGGATTAACTACATTACCTTTGTTTCTTTTATTAATCGTTGTAATCTATCAATCCAAGGATTTATCTTTTAATTATTTCAAAGGTATGATTATAAAATTGGATGAAAAAGGATTCTCCAGACAAAAAATTAATCGGCTTTTTATCAGAATTTTCTTTATATTTAATTGTTGTTTAGCGTTGGTCGGATTATTATTGGTTGTAGTTTTATCATTCATTTTTTCCTTCTATTCCTTTAGAATCATGTTTCTTTCATTAATCCTACTTTCGGTGTGGATCACAATATGTATTATTTTTCAAATACTAGCTTTCAGTTCTGAACTAAAAAAATATTATAGCACAAGTTTGAATCCTTTAGAACCTCTCACCCAGAGAAAACAATGGAAACATGACCTTATTTCTTTTGTTTTTAAAGGAGCAATTTTCAGCATTATTTGTGCAGCTCTTTATCTTCTCTATCTGCTCTATAATTTCAATCAATTGACTGTTACCCTAATTTACATTGGTTGTATCCTCTTAGCTCTTGTTCTCTTTCATTCTTCGTTAGAAAGTTTACTTGGTCATTTCATTTCCCTTTTCTCGAATTTTCTCGTTGTGTTCATAGGAAAGAGGATTTTCAAAGGAATAGAAACCATACTCCAAAAGTTATACAAAGGAAAGCGAAGTATCAAAAGTTTCGAATATACTTCTTTACTTATATTATTTATATTAGCTCCTTCAGTATTGATAGTGTCAGATAGTTACAAGTATCATATTTTGAATCAACAATATGCTTTGTTCTGCGGAGATATGGTGATTGAAAATGCCACTTATGAAGTTTATTCATATTTGCAAGGAAATTTTTCTCAGGAGCAACTTCTTCCAATAATTGAGTGGAATACAACAGAAGGCATAACATTCTTCTTTAGCTATCCTAACCAGTATGCAGAATTTACGGAGCACATACAAAAAGAAGGCGGACCATATATTAAAACAGATAGAACATATATAACAAGTCTGAATGAAATCAGCCAAAATCAGTCAAGAATCTTGGTTTCAAAGAAGTTGAATGATACACAAACTCTGTCGATAAATGAATCATTAGTTTTTCATCCTCCTTCAGATGAGTTCATTACTTACCCAGCTAATATCACTCAGGTTAATTATACGATTTCTTCTGTCATCAATTTCTTACCTTACATAAGTTCTAAATGTGATCTCTGGGTTTTTGGAACTTTGGAACTCAACCAAACAGAAACTACTCTAGATTTTCTAAAGAAAGATGCTGATTCAGAAACTTCTATTATATTTAATCAAAGTTTTATCTCTACTGTTAGTATAAAATTAAATGGAACTGAGTCTCCAGATCAAATCAAAACAGAGCTATCCAGTTTATTTCCGTTTTTGAATATTCTCTTTTTAGGAGATAAAGAAGTTATTAACCAACAATATCCTGTTCCTTTTGAAAGGTTTCAACAAATGATCATCTTGGAATTAATCATCGCTTTCTTATTATTACAGCTTTTTTACTTACAACTGATTAATAGTATATACCATCAGAGAGAACTTTCCATCCTACAATTATTCACAAAAGGAATTCCTAGAAAATATTTATTTTTAGGATTTAGTCTTTCCTTAACAGCTAATATTTTTGTTATTTCACTCTTAAGTATTCCATTTATGTTTCTTTTATCTTTAGGGATTCTAAAACTTATCACAATCACAGGAATCACAAGTAATGTCTCAGTTGTTTTTTCATATCAATCTATTTCAATTTTTGTAAGTTTTATGTTCTTAACTATCTTTCTTGATGTGGTTTTCGTTTATAGAAAATTACACACAACTTTAAAAAATATAGAAAAATACCTAGGTGAAGTAAATGAGTAAAGTAAAAAAAATAATTATTGAAGATCTAATTCATATCTATAAAGGACCTGTTGAAACTGTAGCTCTTCGCGGAGTTGATCTTGTCATCAATAAGGGTGAACGTATTTGTCTTGTAGGTAAAAGTGGTACCGGAAAAAGTACTCTTCTTCATTGCCTAGCAGGTTTACTTATCCCTTCTTCTGGCAAGATCTTCATCGACAATGAAGACATTACCAAATACTCAGTGAATGAGTTGGTAACTTTACGAAGAGATAAAATAGGTCTAGTTTATCAAAGTTTCAATCTCATAGACTTTTTAACAGTGAATGAAAATATCCAAATTCCAATGTTAGCTGCTAATAAACCGAAAAAAGAAAGAGACAATAGGGTTAATGAACTATTAAAGGAGTTTGACATTGAGCGCTATAAAAAGAGTTATCCTCCTTTTTTAAGTGGTGGAGAAAAACAACGCGTAGCAGTAGCAGTTGCATTAGCCAACAATCCTGAAATTATCCTTGCAGATGAACCAACAGGTAATCTAGATATTGAAAATGCTACTAAGATTTATACTCTTTTAGAATCTCTTGCAGTTGACCATCAGATTACCCTTATTCTAGCTACACATGACTCTAATGCTCTAAAATATGTTAAAAGAAAAATAGATATGGCAGATTTGAATTCAAATTAAGGTTGAAAGCATGTGTAATCAGTAATGAAGATAAATTATATTCAACTAAGTCAAGTGTTTTAATAAATAATAGTAAAATTTTATTTAAACTAGATATCTAAACTTTAAAAATAAAAAATTAAAAAGATAGATATAATCAATCTTTACTAATGTTCATATCTCTGAGGATTTAATTGTATAGATACAAAATCTACAGAGAACCAATAATCTCCCCATTCGTTGTCAGGTCGGGAAACTTGCCAATAAATTGAACCATCATTTCCATCCTCAGCTAATTCACCTAGAGCACCTATTACTTCTTCTTTATTTTGGTGATTTGAATAAGGATCAAAATAGAAGTAGAAAATGTGCATCAAGTCATCACCACTTGGACCATTTGGAGGATCTTTATCGTATAGTTTTATACATCTCCGTTGATTATTTGTTGATATTACATTTCCCAAACTATCTTTTCTCCACCATCCAGAAGAGGAATCATCTTTAGAATTTCCATAGGAATGAGAATACTCATCTTCTTCCCAGTACTCCCCATCAGTATAATCATAATTGGTATAATCTTCCAAATGTACTATTTCAGAGGTATTATATTGTCCTGGAATCATCCGCTCTAGTTCAAAATATAGTTCTCCCGTACCTTCTGCACCAATCGTTCCGGTATATAGATGCTTGAATGAAATATCAAGTTCAACACTATTCCATAAGACTTTGAAATTTAGAATATCACTATCTATGAAATTCTCACCTGTTGCAGGATTCTTATATCTATTTGTAAATTTTACTTCAAATGAAGTGTAACAAACATCTTCATAATCTACATTTGCTAGAGCTGCATCTGTCAAATCTTTATATTCTATCCAGAAGTAATCTACAGTATGCTGAGTTGCATCTTCATAACTTGTGTTTAGATACCTGCATTCTTCCCACTGAGATGTTGAAGGATTCTCAATATACATAGTTATATTATCTGATTTCCATACTTTCAAGGTTACATTATGGTCTACATCATCAAAATCCAGAAATTGATTCTGGGCAGGAGAGTCAATAGTTACTTCCCATGCTGCAACTTCATAATGTTCCTCAAATGTCCATTCATCATCATCAAAATTACATCTGACTCTAATTATGAAGGTGATATTCCCAATAGGGAGGTTTTCTGCTTCCTCTTCATCATCAATTGTCACTTGACCTTGGTAGGGATATATAGGATTTGACCATGTTGTTCCACTGTCTTTTGAATATTGGACATATTCGAAATGTGGAAAAGTCGTACGCAATCCTGTAACTACTGCATCATAGTAAACTGTATCTCGGTAAACAAAATAAGGATCATCTGTACTTAGAGGGTTATAGATTACACATGAAGGTTCTGCAGAGACAGGTACACTAATGAATATTATCCCCAATAATGTTAGAACAGAACATAGAATGACTTTTAGTTGTGCTCCAGTTTTTTTCTTCATATTTAACACCAAATTTATTTGAATCTTTTGTCACATTAATTCTAGAAATATCTAATATAGATATGTTATTGTTTTTTAATTCGTTTTTCGTTTTTCGAAACCAAAAACGGCATGTGGGTCTGAGGTTGCCAATTGTTGATGTTTTGTCGAAGTATTCATATATGTGATAGGCTATATTGTAAGCATGAAATTTCCTTCGAAAAGAAACCTCTCTATTATCTTTCTTATAGTTCTTCTTCTTACAATTCTGAAACAAACTAATATAAACACCTCTTACAATTCAATAATTAATAACGAACAACTTCTGCTAGATAATAGTATAGAACGGTTATGTGTTATTACTCAGTTTATCCAAAATAATTCCTATATCCTTCATAGTCCTATTTCTATTTATGAAAACGATGATTTTATCTCATATGGTTTCCCAGGAAATGGAACAGAAGAAGATCCATATAGAATTGAGAACTATAATATTACAACCAGTAATAGTTATGGAATTTTCATAAGTGGAACAACTGCGTTTTTTGTTGTTCAGCATTGTTTTATAGATGCAACAAGTTTTGGAATCAGAATAGCAGTCCACTCTCATACTGGGAGAATTTACGATAATATTTGTTTTAATATCACTACAGCTATTTATATTTCTGGTGGAAGTTCTGTTGTTGTTAACAATACTTGCTGTTATAATGAAAATGGCATTGTCGTTGATAATAGATACTCTGTTGTAAAAGATAACCTCTGTTACAATAACACAAAAAGTGGTATTTATCTTGATAGACATTCGGATTTTACTGCAGTATTAAACAATGAAGTCTATTCCAACAAAGAAGGCATTCATTTAGAAGAGTCTCAAGAATGTAATATTTCACAGAACACTCTAAGTAGCAATTTTGAAGGAGGTATTCGCATTTATAAATCTCAGAATTCCTCCATCTTAAGCAACATATTCACTAATGACAGCTTTGTAATAGAGTTTGGTCTTGATTTAAGATCCTCCATAAACTACACTATTGAAAATAATTTGGTAAATGGTAAACCTTTAGGTTTTTTTGCTAATTTAACTAAATTTACGATTTCTGAAGATTATGGGCAAATCTTAATGATTAACTGTACTAAAGGTATTATAGCTGATCAGCATTTTTCTAATACTTTATATGGGATTAGTCTATTTGATTGCTCACAAATCCACATCAAAAACTGTTTCTTTGAGAGCAATTTTGGTTCAGGGATAAGAATTGAGTGGAGTCTCAGCCTTTTAATATACAGTAATAATTTTACTCGGAATTATATAGGTGTATTAGATCTTCAGGGCTCGAATCGAATAGTATACAATAATTTCATTGAGAATGCAAATTATGCTATTTCTGCAATAATTAATCCACCAACTATCCACCATAATAATTTCATCGACAACAATCAAAATGGTAGTACTCAAGCATATAGTGAATCCCCTCAAACTACGTGGTATGACAAATCAACATTAGAAGGTAATTATTGGAGCGATTGGGATGGGGAAGGAACATATAAAATAGGTAGTTCGTCTGACCTCTTTCCACTTTCTGAACCAGTAGAGAATTTTCCAACAGATCTGCCTTTAGCTTGGACTAAAACTGCTACAACTAGAACTTCATTTCCGATAGAAATTCTATTATGTTTAGCTCTGTTTCCTTTTGTTTTTAAGAGAAGAAAGAATTAAAATGAGATTCAGTAGTGAGTTTTCAAGCATCATTAGCTTTTCCAAGCAAATAAATTGATAGGTAATCAGGATAATTAAATTAATTGTTATCACTAACAATCCATACCTATAGACTCCGGGGTTCAAATCCCCGTCGTGGCTCCAAATCTTATTTTATTTGCCAATCTTCATCTTTAAAAACCCTTGATATTATGTCCTCTTGGTATGGACCCCGATACAATTATAGAACTCAACCATGGTGCTGGTGGTTCTCTTATGGACACTTTTCTTGCTTCTCTGTTAGCCATTTACAAGACCAAATCTGTTGAAGGTGGTATTGGTGCTGATGAGCTGGATGATGGTGCCACTATTTCTTTATCTGCAGATACAATCCTTATTGTTAGTTCTGATTCCCACACTATTGATCCTATCTTCTTTCCAGGAGGTGATTTAGGGAAACTTGCTGCTACTGGAACAATTAATGATGTCGTTATGATGGGTGGAAAACCTATTGCTATCACTTGTGCTCTTTTGATAGAGGAAGGTACAAAATATTCTATCGTTGAAAAAATCTTACAATCCTTTGCTAAAACTTGTGAAGAAAATGGTGTTGCTGTTATTGCAGGTGACACCAAGGTTTTACCTAAAGGTCTGGTTGATTCAATTTATATCAGCACTACAGGGTTAGGTAAGCGGATTTCTCCAAATGTCATAAGCGATTCTAATGTTCAATTAGGAGATAAAATAATCATTACTGGTTCTCCAGGTATGCATGGTGCTGCCCTTATTGCTGGTAGAGAAGGTATCAATCTCCAGACTGAACTTCAATCTGATGTTAATCCTTTAGCTGATCTTCTTCTCCCCTTAGTCAAAGAAGGAGCAATTCACGCAATGAAGGATCCAACAAGAGGTGGACTAGGTAGTGCCTTAAATGAATTTGCTGAGAAGTCTAATGTAGGTTTATTACTAGAAGAAGACAAAATTCCTGTTAAATCTGAAGTAAATGGTGTTTGTGAATTACTAGGGATTGATCTTTTTTCTCTCTCTTCTGAAGGTAAAGCAATCATGGCTGTATCCGCAGACAAAGCAGAAGAAATTCTTCAAGCACTTAAGAATCATCCTCTAGGACATGAAGCTGAGATTATAGGTGAAGCATCCAGTAAATATCAAGGAAAAGTCGTTATTCAGACTAGTATTGGTGGTCATAGATTATTAAGAAAACCCTTAGGAGAGCCTATTCCAAGAGTATGTTAAAAGGTTGTAAGAATGGTCAAGGAAACATGTACTATACTAGTTTCAGGAATTGTTCAAGGAATTGGATATAGACCATTTGTATATAATCTGGCAACTGAATTAGGAATAACAGGCTTTGTTCAAAATCTTGGTGATGCAGGAGTTCAGATTAAAGTTCAAGCTGAGAAAGATGTTCTTCTTAAGTTTATAGAACTCCTTGAAAAGAGAAAACCCATACTTTGTGTATATGAATCAATAGATGTTGAATGGATTTCAGAAATTGAAGAGTTTGATAAATTCCAAATTGCTAAAAGTTCGGATGAGAGTAAGGGAGTAGGCTTTTCTTATCTTCCACCAGACATATCTATCTGTGATAAATGTCTAGAAGAACTAGATTCTGATGAAAGAAGAAGATCAAATTATCCTTTCAATTCATGCGTTGATTGTGGTCCTAGATATACAGTTATTGAAAAGCTTCCTTATGACAGACCCAATACTGTTATGACTGATTTTCCTTTTTGTCCTGAATGTGAAGCAGATTATAAGAATTCACATGATAGAAGATTTCATGCTCAAACCACTTGCTGTGTAGATTGTGGTCCGATGTATTCTTTATTTACATCTAAAAATGAGAAAATAGATTTTGAAAATCAGAAGGATTTAGTACAATTTGTTGCACGCGAGATAGAAAAAGGAAAAATAGTTGCAATTAAAGGAATTGGAGGAACACACTTAGCTTGCTCTACCTTAGATGATAAGGTTCTGATAAAATTAAGAGAAGCAAAGGGACAAAGAAAATATAAGCCATTTGCAATTATGTCAAAAAACGTAGATTCTGTGAAGACATTTGCAGAAATTAATGAAGAAGAAATCAAACTTTTAACAAGCTTCCGAAAACCTATTGTTCTTCTACAGAGAAATAAGAATTATTACCTTTCTGAATGGGTAGCACCAGGATTACACAACATAGGTGTAATGTTACCTTATGCTGGTATTCACTACATGCTCCTAAAAGAAATGAAAGAACCTACTGTTGTAATGACTAGTGCAAATCCTTCGAATTATCCAATGTTCATTGAAAATGAGGAAATTATAGAAAAATTACCATATGTAGATTATTACTTATTACATAATAGAAGAATCTATCAGAGAAACGATGATTCTGTTTTAAGATTAAACAAAGTTGGTGGGAGGTATTCTGTCAAATTCCTCAGAAGATCACGTGGATGGGTACCAGAGCCACTCTTATCACACCTCGACATAGGAAATAAAACTTTCTTAGGTATAGGAGCAGAGATGCATCTTATACCTTCATTAATGAAAGGTTCAAAAATAATTCCAACGCAACATATTGGAACTGTTACGCTCTTAGAAACCTATGAATATATGTTAAGTGCAATTGAACATTGTTTGTCCTTATATAACACAGATATTACAGCTATAGCTTATGATATGCACCCTCAATATTTAACTTCTACAAATATTTCAGAAATAGCAGAACGATTTAATGTTAATACCATCCAATCTTTTCAACATCACGAAGCACATATTGCAAGTGTTGCTATAGAACATAAAATAGCTCCAGAGGAAGAAGTTATAGGTATCGCTATTGATGGAACAGGATATGGAAGAGATGGTTCAATCTGGGGTGGGGAGATTTTTCAAGGGCCTATTGCTGATTTGAGTAGGGTGGGGCATATAGAACAATATCCTCTTCCAGGAGGAGATTTAGCAGTTAAGTATCCCTTACGAAGTTTGATGTCTTTATTATCATTAAACCAATCGATAACAGAGGTAAAGGAATTAGTAGAACCTCTTGCACACTACCTACCTAGAGGGATGGATGAAATTGAACTTGTAGCTAATCAATTAGAAAAAGACAATTTTCCAAAAGGCTTTCTTACAACAAGTACCGGTAGATTCTTAGATGCCATTAGTGTTTTACTCGACATTTGTAGAGTACAAACCTATGAAGGAGAACCAGCAATAAGATTGGAAGGGATAAGCTTAGAAAACAAAACACTGCCCGATATCCCTGATTTAAATATTCCTTATTCTAGAAAAGATAGTCATTATTCACTTGAGGTTTCAAAAATCCTACCTACCTTAGTGAGTCTTAAGGAAAGGCAAAAGAAAAGCAATCTCGCTTTAGCAGCTCAAAAAGCTCTAGGTAAAAGTTTTGGATTAGTAGCTAATGAAATCAGCGAAAATACTGGTATTAATAAGATTCTGATTTCTGGGGGAGTTAGTATGAATCAAATTATTGTTGATTCTATTATTAAAGAATTAACCAGAAAAGAACAGATTGTTTATACAAATGAAAAAATTTCTCCAGGAGATGGAGGGGTTTCTGTTGGACAATTGTATCTTATGGCAGTTAAACAACGCTAAACCGATGATTTCTGGAGAAATAAGCCTTTTATTTGAATAAAACACTTGATTTTTACCCTTAACTACTCACGATAAACCTTTAATAATTGCTAGTCTTGTTATTGACTGTCGCGACTGTTATGCCAAATTAGGTATAACAAGAAAGATAATAGAATGTACAATCCTAAATGGAGGATTTACGCGAAATGTCATGGATTGAAATACTATTAATGATAACTGTTCCTGGTATAATCTTTATTGTTATCATGGGCCTATTTATAGACTGGCTTGATAGGAAAGTTTATGCTAGAGGACAAAATAGAAAAGGTCCACCATTTCTGCAACCTCTTTATGACATAGTAAAACTTACAGCTAAGGAAACTATAATTCCTGAAGGTGTAAGTAAGTTTTGGATGACTGTTTTACCGATATTATTCTTTGCTACCGCGTTAACAGGGGCTTTAATGATCCCGATATCTATTTTTAGAGATGATACTGGTTTTGCAATGGGATTCACAAGTTTTTCATTTGATGTTCTCTTTGTACTTTTTATTCTTCTATCTCTTGGACTATTGATATATTTCATGGGAATAGTTACAAAGAATCCATTCGCACAAACTGGTTCTACTCGATCATTATTACAAGTCCTAAGTTTTGAAATACCTTTAGGATTCAGTTTACTTGTTCCTGCTCTGATTGTAGGAGTTGGACAGGATACTGATTTTTCTCTAAGTACTATTAGTGGAAGAATCTTTACTCCTGATGGTATTGGTAGGAATTTAGTGCTAATAATTGCCCTCGTTATTGCATTTGCAGTTTCAATGGTAGTCATGATGGCTGAACTTGAAGAGTTCCCATTTGACTCACCAACAGCTCATACAGAACTTGCTGATGGATGGTTAGTAGAATATGGTGGCTGGAGATATGCTCTCATTGTTCTTGGTGAAAGAATAGGTGCATTCTTCATTGGAGGCTTAATTGTGACACTGTTTCTTGGTGGTCCTTATGTGGGAATAACCGTAGACATGGTGGGTGGTAGTGTTGTTTTGATGGGATTCTTGAACTTAATATTCTTTACCTTGAAACTAATAGCTGTTATTGCTTTGATGTCCTTCCTTAGAACCATAATCTCTCGTATAAGAATCGATCAAACAGTAAGGTTAGCATGGAGAATCTTTCTTCCTATAACAATCGGAACTTTGATGCTAACTGTAGGATTATTGATAGGAGCTTGATGTAAATGGACTGGTATTGGGCATTATTAATTGATATAATAGCAAGTGTAGTTCTTGCAATAGTTGTTTGGCTTATTAGTAAACGAGTCCGTTATATTCTCGGTACTCAACCTCCTAAACAAAGCGAAATGAAGAAAGACTTATTCTCAAGTGGAGAAGGTTCAATTCGAGCCAAACCTAGAAAGATTTTCATTGACACCTATGTTTTCTTAGCATTCTTTGTACTCTTCGACATTGCAGTATTTATACTTCTAACAGTTTTCTTTGTTACAACTGGAACAAATAACACTCTAGAAGCAGCGCTGGTATACTTATCGCTAATACTGATTACAGTATTATTTGCTTTAAGGAAGAAGTATCCAAGGGATGCTGTTGATCCCATTGTAGAAGGAGGTTCTGAATAATGAGTTATGCAGTTATATACATATTTATGATTTTAGCAATACTAGCAGCAATATTTGCCATTGAGATTAGAAGATTGATATTTGCAGTACTTGGATTAATTCTAATGAATTTATTCGTCTGGATATTATTCTTGATACTTAATGTAACACTGCTAGCGTGGATACAATTGATAGTTTATGGCGGAGGTTTTACAGCTCTATTCGTAGTTGTAGTAGCCTTGACTGAAAACCAAAAAGATGAGCAATTCGATTGGAAAAGATCAATTATAGCTCTTTTAATAATCGCAGTAATTATGGGATTAGCAATATGGGCAGTTATTAGCTCAGCAGCTTTATTTGATCCAAGCAGTTCATTTTGGACAGCATTTTATAACTTCGATCTTGTTGATAATCTAAATGCGTTATGGACTGACAGAATAATGGATTTTATTCTTCAAGGTGTTGTTTTCTTTGCAACTTCCATAGCTATTGGAACTTTGTTTATCAGCCATAAAAAGAAGAAAGATAAGGAGGAGATACAAGCATGATGGAACAAATACATTTACTGATTCTAGGAGTTATCTTATTCTGTGTGGGTTTTTATGCGCTTCTTGGTAAAAGAAACGTAATAAAAATAATCATGGGAATTGAGATAATGACAATAGCAATAAATGTTGTATTTATTGCATTAGGATCAGCTGATTTTACCGGAGAAACATTCAAAATCTTTACTCAAGTCTTCCCAATAATTTCTATAGCTATCGGAGCAGCTGTAATGGCAGTTGGTTTAGCCTTGGTCATCAACAACTATAGACATGCTAGAAGCGTGGATAGTGATGAAATGGCTACATTGAAGAGGTGATATGAATGGCAAACACAATACTAATATTAACAGCAATCACAGTTTTAGCCCCAATGGTGGGAGCTTTTCTGTCTTTGTTATTAAAGAAATGGCATATGATTAGAGACATCTTTAGTGTGTTAACTGTTTCAGTTTCAGCGGTACTGTCAATCATAATCTTCTCTTCGATAGGTAGTGTAAACAATGACGACTTAATGTTTGGATGGGCAAACTGGACTGGGAGTTTGAAATCAGGTTTCTATCTGGATTCTCTATCTGGATTGATGCTATTAATAGTTTCAATACTCAGTATGCTAATTATGTTCTTCTCACTTGAATACATGAAAGATGATGATAACAAAGCTCGATATTGGTTCTTCATGCAATTATTTGTTGGAGGAATGCTTTTACTTGTATTAGCAGCCGATATGATTCTGTTGTTTGTTGGTTGGGAAATCGTAGGATTATGTTCTTGTTTCCTAATAGGTCATTACTTCATGAAGAAAGGTGATCTAGGTAGTAAAGCAGCTAAAAGTGGAATTAAAGCATTAATTATGACAGGTATTGGAGATATTGGATTCTTAGGATTCTTAGCTTGGGCATATTACTTGAATACTCAAGCAGCTCTTGTAAATCCATTACTAACTAATCCATTGCTTATCAGAACTTCAGAACTTGCACCTTATCCGGTGTTTATGGGTATTCTCTTACTCTTAGCTCCAGTTACAAAGTCTGCACAGTTCCCATTACAATCATGGTTAAGTTCTGGTGACACTGTAGATATTGATGCTATGCAAGGTCCAACAACTGTTTCAGCATTAATTCATGCTGCAACTATGGTCAAAGCTGGTGTATATTTAGTAGCTCGATTTTCAGGAATCTGGAATGAAAATACTTTCTATATCATCTTAATGATACTAACAGGTATATCATGTATTGGAGCAGCAATAGGTGCATTAGTAACAACTGATCTGAAAAGAGTTTTAGCTTACAGTACAATATCACAACTCAGTTACATGTTCTTAGCTTTCTCACTAAGAGGATTGACTGAAGAGGATGGTCTTGTTGCGGGTCAACTTCATCTGCTATCTCATTCAATCTTCAAAGCACTGCTGTTCTTATCGGCAGGTGCAATAATTCACTCAATAGCTAATGAACGAAACATGAAACAGATGGGTGGTTTAAGAAAAGAACTCCCATGGACATATGGCTTCATGCTTGTAGGTGTTCTTGGTTTAATCGGTATTCCAATTTTAACTAATGGTGGATATTCAAAAGAATCTATTATAAGAGCAGCTTATATTGGTACTGAAACAAATCCAGTATATTGGTTTGTTCTTATTGTAGCGATTTTAACAGCCTTCTTAACAGCATTGTATGCTTCAAGAATGTTCTTAATGATCTTCCATGGTAAAAATAGAGGAGCTCATATACATAAACCAAAATACATCATGAGAATAACTATCGGAATTCTAGCTGTTCTTGTAGTTGGAACTGGTTTTGTCATCGAAGGTCCTGTTCATAACTTTATAACAGGTCATGCTGGAGGTTACGTTCTACTCCCAACTGATACAGGTGGAATAGTGGCAATAGTTAGTTCAATTATAGCCATAGTTCTAGGAATGGGGCTAGCTTACTTATGGTATGGTAAAGGACAAACAGAAGTCAGTTTTGTTGAGAACATAGGAGCTTTCAAAGCTATGAGAACTTTTGTAGAAAATGGTTTCTATATGGACCACTTATACAACATGGTATTTGTTCAACCAGTATTTTGGATTGGGCAAAAAATATCCTATCTTAAGACTGGAAAGATCAATTGGAATATGATCCTTGGCTCTGTTGTAGCGATAGCTACTATCGTAGTTCTAGTGGTGGTGATGGTCTAATGCCTTTAGATACATATCTATCTCTAATGTTACTTATACCAATCGCAGGAGCAGGTATTATAGCTTTGATTCAGCAGTTAAAGAAATATCTTAGCAAAATAAAGATATGCTCTGATTGTGTTAATCATGCACTTGCAAATATTGCAGCATTAGGTACTTTTCTCTTAGCTATAGTTTCAGTCTTTAACAACGGCTGGTTAACATATCTAAATGATAAAAGTGGCCTTTTGTTAGAGTATGGGATGATTCAAGCTGTACTAGTATCTGTCTTTAGTTTCCTCGTGTGGATGGCTGTTTTATTTAGTATCAATTACATGAAAGGAAAAGAAGGCATAGGGTACTATTATGCTTTAATATTAACACTACTCACAGGATTAACCGCAACAGTGATGGCAAACAACTTCATCACCCTTTTCATAGGATGGGAAATGTTTGCTATTAGTGCGTATGTTCTTGTTGCTTTTGATAGAATGAAACGTGGAGCAGTTGAAGCTTCATTAAAATACTTCATAATGTCAACAGCAGGGAGTATGCTAGTTCTTTTAGCGACTGCACTAACCTATGGATTCTACGGAACAGTCAATTTTGCTGTATTATCAAGCATAATTGTACCAGGAAACAGTGAAGTTTTGGGATTAATTCTAGCTCTTTACATATCTGGTTTCGCCGTAACTGCAGCAATGTTATTCTTGAATGCCTGGTTACCAGATGCACACAGTTCAGCACCATCAACCATTTCAGCTTTGCTATCTGGAATCGTTGTTAAGGCAGGTGCTTTTGGAATTTACAGAGTACTTTATTCTGCATATCCAGATATAGTGCCAGCAGGTGTTGTTCTCTCTTGGATAGGTATCCTAACCATGTTTGAAGGGAATTTCTTAGTATTCTCTCAATTCTGGCGTAAAGACATCATAGATTTCAAGAGAATCTTAGCGTACTCTACAACAGTACATCTAGGTTACATCGTTCTAGGTATTGGTTCAAACACAATACTGGGTGTTCAAGCATCTGTATTCCATATACTGACTCATTCAATTGGAAAAGGGTCCCTCTTTTTGCTCAGTGGTACTCTAATTGCAGCTGTCGGTTCAAGAGATATCCGAGATATGAAAGGAATTGGAAGAAGATCACCATTCATTGGTATGATCTTAACCATCTCTCTTCTCTCATTAGGAGGTATTCCAATCACCGCTGGTTTTGTTTCAAAACTGATGGTTATTGTCGCTACTTTCAATGGAAACGATGTATTAAATAATCCAGCTATATTAGGTAATAATATCGCTTTAGTTGTAATGGCTATACTCAACTCATTACTAGCTTTAGGAGGTTATCTTTACATTCTAAAGATAATGTTGTTTGATGTGCCTGAACCAACTGAAGAGAAGGTAAAAATTCCAATATTCGAAGCTATAACCCTATCTATTATAGCAGTTATTATAATAGTGCTAGGATTCTGGCCAGACCTTATCTTAAATGCTATATCAACGATTGTAAGTTAACTTACAATCTTTTCTTTTCTTTTTCTTTTTCTTGTTAATTTTCAGATATAGTAAATGTGAATATAGATTCAAGTAAATATCTAAACCATTAGTGATTATTATTAAATCAATGGATAAAAATGAAAAAAGAAATCAAAAGAGATTAGATTTCTGAACTTATCTCTCCTTTGTTAATATTTTGAAGTCCAGTATATATAGCGCTAACTATTAGCACAGCACCAATTAAGAAACCTGCCCAATACCAAGCTCCCATTGCAAAAGCAATACCAGACAACCCACAAAGAAGATAATGTTGTCCTGCTTTCTTATCTTGCTTAGAATATCTAATTATCCCGAGAATAATACCTACTATTGGTATTATAATAGAAACAACCATCAACAGTATGAGCTTATTTTTCTCCTCTTGAGATGGGGGAGTTGCTACTGCTACAGGTGCAGGAGATTCTGTTACTACAGAAGCTTGTACTTCTGGTTCCTTAGTAACATTAGTTTTCATTTCTGTTTCTTTTTTAATGCTTGTACCACAATTTTGGCAAAACAGATCAGTAGGATTCAATTTTGCACCACAGTTTGAACAAAAATTAGTTTCAGACATAAAATACAGTTTTTTGTTATGGTTATTTTTATCTAACGGTTTGACAATTTTGAATGTACAATAAAAGAAATCAAAAGGCATTTATGCAAAACAAATCTATTACTGAGAAAGGAATAAAATTATGTTTTGGTTCATTTTTGGAATAACTGCTCTTGTTTTGACAATAGCTTTAGCTTTATTTTTAGTTCTTGAGACAAAAAGATTGCAGAAATCATATTTTTTAACTGCTTGTGTTGTAATTCTTTTTTTTATCTCAAGATTAATAATAATAATTAGTGATCCAACAAACTGGACTTTACCTTTTGACCTAAATTTGATAATTGGAATTCCCATTCTTGCTTTTAGTATTCTATTAGGTTTTTTTGCTGAGATTACAATAAAATTCCATAGTTTTTCAAGAACTGTTGAAGGAAAACCTCTTTTTACTTCCGGAATTTATGGGATAATAAGACACCCTATCTATTTGTGTGAAATATTATGGCCTTTCGGTTTGATATTTACAATGAGGAAGTATTATAGCATTTTTGTTGCAATAGCATGTGCAGTCTTCTTTTTAATTTATACTCTCTTAGAGGAACGAAATTTAAACCAAATTTATAAGGAAGAGTATGAGGAATATAAGAAAAGAGTTTCAATGATTTTTCCTTGGAAATCAATAAATTTTATACTAAAAAAATCATATAAAAGAATAATAAATGAAAAACAACGCTTTTTGTGCAAATTTCTAAAAGGAGAAAAAAAGCCTTTCAAAACAGCTGTTTCATTATTCTTCCAAGAAGGATGCTTTTCCAAGAAGATAACCTTGCTGCAAAGACATCAAATTCTCTTAATTAATACAAAACAATGATAAAAATAGATAAAAAGAGTTCTAATAAGCTCTTCTGAATTTTGTGTATGCATAAGTAATAAGAATAAGAGAACTAAGAATAATAAATGAATTTGCCCAATTTACTTCAGTACCATTGATTCTGTATTCAGGATTTAGTGAAAATGTAAATTTATAATCGTCTAGAGGTTGCTGTAAATATTCACTATACATAAAAACAGTTTCTTTGTAGTAATATAACTCACCTATTGAAGAATACATCACTTCGATACTGTAATCAATTCGAATTTCTGAAGTATTTGATGAGTAATAGGAGTATTCTAGATATAAATAATACCCATTATATCTCATCTTATCCATTGTGAATGTGTCTTTTTGTTGAAAGTCTACATTTTGTAGTGGATAATCACCAGTAAAAGTCGTTGTGTAAACTGTTTTGAAATTGAAAGATGTATGATTAACAGGTAGAAACAAACCATACGCATAAGCACTAATTAATCTAATATCAAAATCAGATATAGTTTGATTATAACTTAAAGTATAATCCAACATGTCTACAAAGTAGAAATTTGTTCCTACCACTGAATATGCTAAAGACATACTATCAGTATCATTATCGTACCAATAATGTTCAGCTAGGTATGTATCATACTCCTCTTGAGTGTCAAAATGCATCAATCCCATAAAACGGGAAGTGAAATTAGTTCTGAAAAATACTTTATCACCAACTGTAGTTACATTCCACACTTTCAATGAATCCTCTAGTTCCACATTTTGAGGTTCTCCACCTGGATAAAGGATTCCTGTTGTCAATGCAGTATATTCATATGTTGAAGCAAAATTATTCCAAGTAACACCTTGAACTTGAAAAGTACTAGAACAAAATAAAAAGACAACTAATGCCATTCCTAAATAAAGAGATTTTATACCTCCTCTCATGTTTAATCAAAGAATAGGATACTAAAAGCATTATTTAAAGATAATTGAATCATTTTCATTATCCGTATAAGTAATATCAATAATAATTAAAATCAATGAAGGAACATATTGATACTGAAACAATAAGACTTCTTTTACTTCAAAATTTTTTATTATGAGGTAAATACTTAAAGTAACTACTAATTTTGTATAGTCATGGATATCTATGTAGTAGATATTGAAACTACGGGACTTGATGGCACACCTAAAGACCATGTAATAGAAATCGCTGTGATGCGAGTCAATCTTTTAAACCAGATAATTACTCAAGTATATCATACATTAATCCATTATGATACAAAGAAGTGGGATGAAGAGACTAAAAATGCATGGATCTTCAAACAAGGTTTTCTTTCAATTAATGATATCCAAAATGCTGAGAAAGATTTAACTACAGTTGTAAAAGAAGTGCAGAAGTTATTGGCTGGCAAATATGTTACAGCTTTCAATAATGCTTTTGATCTGGAGAGATTTTTGTATAAAGAGCCATGGGATATCACTGAAGTAACTAACAAAACAAAAACAGCGCCTTGTTTAATGTTATCTGCATCCAATTATCTAAGACCCATAGGAAGAAAATACAAAAATAAAATCTACAGTTTAGACCATACAATAAATGAACTTATTAACAAAGATACTGAGAGTATTAGAATCAATAAAGGTCTTGAGGAAAGAATAATTGGATTTAAAGCACATAGAGCCAACTACGATGCTTTTTATGCAGCTTGTATACTCTTAGAATTATATAGGCGGAAACATTATAGAATCACCCCACAGGTATATTATGCTCATTCAATGAAAATATACGGTAAAAAGCAGGAAAAGAGAGAAATAAAAAGAATCAAGCAGGTTTATCCCAAAGCCGAGATTATCAATCCCGCTAAATTTGAGAGAAAATGGAAAGAACTACCAGCAAAAGAGATTATGAAAAGATGCCTCGATATCCTTAGCAAGAGTGATATACTGATTTTCTCAGCTCTTGAAGAAAATGAAGAATATTATATTGGTAGAGGAGTATATTTAGAAGTTAATTTTGCGCTTGAATTAAAGATGAAAGTATTCTTCCTAAAAAATCGTCTGGAGAATAATTTCACAATAGAGATTTTTAACGATACAGATTGGGAATTTGAATTTGCAAAAATCAGGATTAGAAAGTAAATATATATATATACGAAATTGGATAATCTTTTTCAATTAAAATTATATTACCTCAAATATGTTCGAATGGATCAACTTTACTCTTCTGATTTCATCCCTCGTGTTATTTTCTTTATTATATATAATAAGTCTCAGACCAGCAAAAATGAGTGAAAAAATGGGAGATAAAGCGTGGAAATTCTGTAGAAATCTAAGAGTATTGGCTTCTATTTTTGAAACAGTATCCACTTTTGCAATCATTCTTTGGATATGGTTCCCAATTCCTGTAGTAAACTGGAAGATATTCAATCAATGGTGGATAGGATTAGTAATTAGCTTGGTGATTTTTATACCAGGAGGGATACTCATGTATATCGGAGTAAAGGATGCAGGAAAGGAGACTCTGACTCCATCAGAAAAAACAGAAATGTATGGTGGAATTTACAAACATATTAGACATCCTCAAACAACTGGTGAAATGCCAATGTTTCCTGCTATTGGATTAGCAATCAACTCATGGTTTATCTTTATTCTACTATTAGTGTTCATTAGTATATATGTACCAATTACGATGGTTTTTGAAGAAAGGGATTTAGTAAGAAGGTTCGGTGATTCATACAGAAATTATCAAAAATCAACAGGTGCCTTATTACCAAAAATTAACATAAAAAGGGAAAGAAAGAATATATAATTTATTTTTTCTTCAGATATTCTCCTAGTTTCTCTAAGTGTATCTGAGCGGTTATGCTTTCTTTATGAGGTTTAAATCCAAGACGGTCATTTATAGAAATCATTGGAGCATTGGTAGTAGCATTACCAGTTGTTACTGTCCTTACTTTGGGGAACATCTCCTTTGTTTTTAGTAACATCTCAGCTTTCAACCATTTCCCCAAACCTCTCCCTCGATATGTTTTTTGAACACCAGTAAGTAATTGCTGAATGAAAGTTTCTCTAGAAGGATTGTATAACATTTCAGTTAATCCAGAAATATCTCCATTTTCTTCTTGAGTATACATTGTTAAATGAGTATAACCTAAAGACAACCAACGTTTAGCTCTATCTACAAATATTTCTGGTGAATAAATTATGGCACCAATTTCTAAATCGCCAAATGGTTGTTGGTTTAAAGTTTCAGTATAAACCTCACAGTATTTTTCAATTATATCCTCAGGAATAGAATCAACAAAATGAAGAACTGATTCGGGAGAACGTTTAGGTCCTTCCTTAATCCAAGTTTTAACCATGTTCCAGTCAACTTGTTCAAGATTCAAACGATTTTCCATACCAGATAGAGCAATTTGGGCACC
>Ga0315550_1000152_pt1 | contig 41495 bp, 38 predicted proteins | sample SalMarSW160190MG_2_FD_203100 | JGI IMG/M metagenome (GOLD analysis project Ga0315550, IMG submission 203100) | Salt marsh sediment microbial communities from the Plum Island Ecosystem LTER, Massachusetts, United States - Salt Marsh Sediment SW1601-90 ...
GTAACCTGCTTCAGGAGTTATTATTTCTTCGTTTAACCATACGCTGAAAAAAATCCAATAACTTGATATGGCTATAGAATCAAGCATGTATGCAACTAAAAGAGGGAGAAGATTTGTAGGGGGTAAGAATCCTTTCACTTTAGTTGCAAACTGTATAGGCATCTCTAATCAAAAATATAAAATTCAAGTGGATTTTAAAGTTATAGTTGATTTTAACACAACATACTAACATAAAGTTTTGATTATGTCAGCTGAAACCCAATAGATGTCACCTTTATTTTGAATCCTTCTATGGAAGAACAAATAGTTACCACATGGAGATAAACTTGCTCCATATTCAGTACTAGTAGCGTTTATCTCATTGCCCATATTTACCATCTCAGTCCAATTCCCATCTTTATTCTTGAAACTAATAAACAACTCAGGTTTTCCTATCCCTTTTTGTTGTGAATCAACAATAAGAAAACTCTCGTCAGGAGCTATGAAAGGATGAGCTGCACCGATTGAGTTTATTTCAGAAGGAAGATATTCTGGTTCTTGATATTGTCCATCTACAAATTGAGACTTGAAAATACCTCGTTTATCTCCGATTTTTGCAGTAAAGTAAAGGGTTCCAGTGGACATTGATGTAATATACATTGTGAACTTCCTGTTTAAAGAAGCATCAAAATACCTAGCTTCAGTCCACCCTTGTTTAATCTTCTCTGAGTACCAGATTTCTCCATCTCTTATTGCTTCTTCAGGCTTTAATCTATAAGAACTAAAGAACAGTTTATCACCTTTAGGTGTAACATAAGGTAACATTTCAAAAACATCTAATGCAAAAGGAGCAAGTTTAGGTTCAGTCCACTTACCATCTTGAACTGTACAATGATAAATACGATTATCAGAACCTTCGAAGGTTGGTCGACGAGTAAAGAAGAATTCTTTTCCATCAGGAGTAAAAGATCCAGCAAATTCATAATGTTCAGTAGAAATTATTCCTGGAGCAAAGACAAGAGGAATATCACCAGGTGGATTTTGGTTGAAGTAATTTATGACACTCACATGAACACTTCCAGATACAAGATGAATTCTACAGAAATATAAAATTCTTACTAAATGAAGAGAACACAATCAAACAACCAATAAATATACTTCATTAGAATCTACTATTAAAAAAGAATTGAAGATTAAAAGATAGAGAGAGAAAATAGTAGAAAAAAACCTTAGACTGGAAATAAACCTAATTCTACTTCCTTCGCATGTTCTACTTCTTTTTGTTCTTTACGTTTTTTCACTTCATCTTTTCCGATATAATCATAGATAATCTTTTTCATTTTATCGTCTGGTATTCCATGATTGATATGGGAATCGATTATCAAGTGAACAATTCCATGGAGATAATTCTTTCCAGAATCTGTCATCCTATATTTATCATTATCCAATAATTCGAGTAATCCAACTTTCCTTGCATGAATGATAAATTCGGCTAAAGATCTTTCCTCATAATTTGGAAATTCTTTCTTAAGTTCTTCAAAACTTTCTGACTTGAAAATTAAAGAGGTTAAAACATCAATATTTTTATGTTCATCAAAAAACTCGAATAACTCTTTAATTTGTTGATTAGAGTTTTTAAGAAAATGATTGTATTCGTTTTTAGTTAATTTGTGTATCATTCTACCACTTTCTTCTGACCATTGGATAGTTGTATTTTTTACTATAATAAATGTTTGTTTGCTCAAGTTTTTCTTTTAAACTGAAGAAAACCGCACAAGAAAAAAAGTAAATCAAATAAATAGAGAGAGGTGTAAGGCAAGCACTCCCTTCCTATAAGGTCCTCTAAACAGCAAGGATGTCTGTTTTTCATTCAGTTTTTATTCTTACATTATAATGAAAAACTATATGAGTTTTAAAGATCTAACAATTATGATAAAATTGAAGATAAGGTTGCTGCTATTAATGTTATTTCTAATTATTCCTATTTATCATTATCAAGAAGTAGCAAGCAATGTTCCATCACTTAAACAAGAACATAGAGGAAATTATAGCAGCAATTATGTATTAAGTATTAAACAAAAAGAGTACAACATCAATTACATCTCTCATTCCTCTATACAAATTCTGACAGATAATGATTTTGGGAATTTTAGTTCAAGTGGGATTGGAACCCATTATGATCCATTTATAATTGAAAATTATAACATAACCACTAATGATGCTAGAGCGATTAACGTTGTTAACACAACCAGATATTTTGTAATAAGAAATTGTCTTCTATGCTCTAGTGGCTTTGGTATTTATCTGTTTAATGTTTCTGCGGGAACATGTGTTGTAGAGAATAATATTTGTTCAAACACCAACCATATTGGCATTTGGGGTAAATACTCTAAGGAGCTATCTATAACCAGCAACACTTGTTCTAGAAATCATTTTAATGGAATACTACTGAAAGAAGGATGTAATTATTCTACAATCACTAATAATATCTGCAAACATAATCTTCAGGGAGGAATTATAGTTGAACATTCCTTGAACTGTCAAATTGCAGATAATATTTTAATAGAGAACAGCTATTCAAACGGTATTGAAATTTATTACTCCCACAACTCTATTATAAGAAACAACACTTGTATAAATAATGAACTTGCAGGGATAATGTGTTCTTATTCGAATTTTGCTATAATTGACCAGAATTATGCGTATTCTGAAAATGACTGCTCTGGAATTGCAATAGGCAACTCAATCTCAGTTTCAGTACTAAATAATACTTCTACATCTGAAAGGGATTCTTTATCTGTCCATCAATCCCCCGAAATAAAAATTTCATATAATCATCTATTTGGTTCAGGTTTAGAAATCGCTGACGATTATTATGAAAATTATATTGATAGTGTAGTATGTGGAAATTTTGTAAATAATTACAAATTAGGATTCTTTCTCAATCTAAAACGGTTTAATTTTGATGAACCAATATATGGTCAAATCATCATAATTAATGGTTATAAGATAAAAATTAGAAACCAGCTTAATACAGCGGAGTTTTGTGGGATTGCTTTGTTTAATTGTGAAAAAGTAACTATCTCCAATCTGAAGCTTATATCATACAATTACATAAACAGATATGCAATTAGGATAGTATCGAGTAAAAATATAGATGTTATTAACACAATTTGTATAAACTGGATAAAAGGCATAGACCTTCAAGATAGTGAGGATATTTTGATAAAATCTAATTTAATAGAGAACAACAGCTTTTGTGGAATTTGGATTATAGAATCAAATCGTACTTCCTTAGTAAACAACACTTGTAGAGAAAATCAATTTGGGGGGATTTATCTAATATATTCAGATGAGTGTAAAATAAAATACAATAACATAATAAACAACAATCACTATGATTATACCGGTTATCCCGGATTAAGATTAGATTTTTCTGATTACAATATCATTCATCACAATAATTTTATCGATAACCAATTGGACGGATCTCCTCAAGCTATGGACTTTGGAATCAATAATACTTGGTTTGAAGAATCAACAAAAGAAGGAAACTATTATTCGGATTGGTCTGGTTCAGAACCTTATTCTATCTTGAGCTGGACAAATGTTACAGACCCATACCCTCTAGCTGAACCTACAATTTATACAGAACCACCAATATTCGCAATTGGCTTTTCAGTTATTCTAATATTACCGATTATTGTAACATCTATTGTTCAATTAGTTTTAAAAAGAAAAAAAATTGTTGGATAATGAACTATTTTCTAGATATTTGATATAGATAATTATCTAATCTTAAAAAAGTATATCAATGATAATGTTGATGTTAACAGTGATGAAAGAGCAACAGATTCAGGATATCTCATCATTTCTAGCAAAGGTCCAAGAAGTTTATTATAATGGTGATTTGAACAAAGCTATCGAATTATTGGAAAAAGGTGAACTCGTTGTTCATGAGGAAGGGTTTGAAGAGTATCTCAAAGAACAATTCTATCTCCTATATTGTGAGATACTTGTCGTTGCAGTTTTTATGGAAGACGTAAGCTTTGATTTAGCTGCAGAGAAATTGCAAATTTGCGAAAATCTGATTCATGATGATCAATCGTTAGAAAGTGCAAGATTATTTATCCAATATGCAATAGTTTGGGATTATAGAGCTGCTACAAGTCCAGAAGAAAAAATAGCTAATCTGAATGTAGCATTAGACTATATCATTAAAGCTGTTGAAATACTGGAAGTACTTAGAAATCCAAAATATCTAAGTATGGCATATTTCTATCGTGGTCTGTTTTTTGAGAGAGATAAGCAGTTTGAGGATGCAAGAAAATGGTATAGTAATGCATATCATTTAGCCAAAAACACAGGTAATCCCATCGAATTATCCTTTGCAGCAAGACATCTAGGTTTATTAGAGCTTAGAAATGAAAAGTTTGAAGAAGCTGAGAAATATCTTGCTGAGTCGTTGAGACTGAGAGATGAGTTAAGATTCAAGATTGGTGTTCCGTTTTCGATCCTTAGTCTTGGAGATTTGTATATGCAGAAGAAAGAATATCAAAGAGCCCTAGAATTTTATAAATCAGGATATGATGCTGCATTAGGTCTTGGAATTAAAGTTGCACAAGCGATGGGATCTATATCAATTGGTAGAACTTTCATAAAACTAGATCAATATCCCAAAGCAGTACCCTACTTGGAAAGAGGAATAAAGCTTGCAGAAAAAATAAACAAACAAAATCTGATAATAAGTGCTAAGAAAGTATTAGAGACAAAAAGTGTTGAATAAAAGAAAAGTCTATTACTTAGATTCTTGTTTATCTTTAACCTCTTCAAATGCCTTTTTATTTTCTGCTTTTCTTAAATTAACAGTTACATAGAAATAATATAAAGCTAAAACACAACTTACAATTGATAATGAGATGTAAATAGGATTTCTATCTCTCAAGGCACTAAATGCAATATTAAAGCTAACTGATAATCCAGCATCAGTTAAAACTAACTCTGTAATTTTACCATCAAAAACTTCGTTATAAACCATATAATCTTCAGGACCATTCAAAGTTCTAGTATAGTTTTCATTTATAATTACTCTAAGATTTGCTGCAAGAAGTGGATCACTTAATGCAGTACAATTAGACAGAGTAATCTTATAGATATGTTGTGGGACATCAAAAAGTGTTCCATTATAAATAATGGTTTCTGTAGCTACTATCGTACCACTGTCTTCGAAGAGAAACGTTTCATCAGGGAAATAATATTTGAAAGAGATACTAACTGCTACTAGAGCTAATATTGAAGTTAGTAACAAATAGAATACGATAGCTTCGTGTTTCTTGGATACCATCTTTTTCCCTTGTTTTGTTATGTAGAAGGTGAAACTTAAAAGGATATTTGTTCAGAGACTAGCTTGATCAGAGATGCTTATCGATTCCTTCGAAGCTAGAAAAATATTAGAAGCTTATGAAGAAGGAAGAGATTCTATTATAGCTTTTTTTGACTTACGATTTACTCAAGAAGAAGTAAGGTTTAGAGGAGGGAAAATAATCATTGGTGAGATTAGTTATGAACCTGAGGTTATTAAGAAAATAGCTAAGAATCCTGCAGTTTTTATTGTAGAGGATCCTCCAAGGATAATTGCTTTCTTTGATAAAAGTTACTACAAATTAGAGCCAATAGAGAACACTGCACCAACTCTTGAAATTGATGGAATAAGGATGCACAGAACAAAATACCTTACACCTTTAGAAGATGCTCGTAAGAAAATAAACTTAGTTTCTGTAGCTGAAGGTGAAGATGTTCTAGACATTTGTACAGGATTAGGATATACTGCTATCGAATCATATAGGAAAAAAGCCAGAGTTATTACGATAGAAAAAGATCAAAATGTAATAGAAATAGCTGAATATAATCCATATTCCCAAGATTTATTCAAAGGGATAGAAGAAAACAGGATAACTCTACTTAATGATGATGCGAGTGAAGTGATAACAACCTTTGAAGATAGCTCTTTTAGTGTTATACTCCATGATCCACCTAGATTTTCTTTAGCAGGAGAGCTTTATTCTGCGAAATTCTACCGAGAATTATATAGAGTTTTAAGAGATGGAGGAAGAATGCTACACTATATAGGAAAACCTGGTGCAAAATACAGAGGGAAAGATTTCATAAGTGGGATTGAGAGAAGATTGACAGATTGTGGTTTTTATACAGAAAGAACAGAAGACAATGAAAGTATTCTAGCCTACAAATAGAGAAATAGAAATATTAAGGTGTAATTACAAGACTGTTCTGATGCAAAAAGAACTATATCTAACAGCTGAAAATCAGAAACAAAAGATAGAATCGTGGATACAAGAATGTAAGAGAATGAAAAAATACATTGCTTTTGAATTTGATCTTTCCAAAGCAGCTCTATTAGTACTTGACATGCAAAAATTTTTCTTAGATAAAGAAAATCATGCATTCATACCAACAGCTGTAAAGATTATACCTAACATACAGAAATTACTAGATTTCTTTGATACTAATAATAGACCAATTATTTTTACTCAACACATCGATACTCAAAAACCTGAAGAAATGATGACCAAATGGTGGAGGGATTCAGTAACAGAAGGTAGTGAGGGATCTGAAATCATTCCAGAATTTGACACAAAACTTGGAGAGATATTCATTAAAACTAGATATAGTGCTTTTGAGAAAACCGATTTAGAAAAAACACTGAGAGAGAAAGGGGTAAAACAGCTTATAGTAACTGGAATTATGTCTCACATTTGTTGTGAAACAACAGCAAGAGATGCCTTTATGAAGGATTTTGAAGTATTATTCATTGTGGATGCAAATGCTACCTATACTGAAGAGCTACACTTAGGTACACTTAAATCAATATCACACGGATTTGGTAGATGTGTTGCAACTGAGGCGATTTTGAATGGCTGATGAAATTTACGCTGATGTAGCTATAGTAGGAGGAGGACCTGCAGGTTTGACAGCAGCAATCCAATTAATGCGAAATGGGATAGATATCAAGCTGATCTCTGATGAAATTGGGGGAAAAATCAAGAATGCGAACCTAATAGAAAATCTAGTAGGTTTTCCAAAAGGCATCAGCGGAGAAGAGTTTGTAAAAATCTTAAAACAGCAATTTACTAATTTTAAAATTCCTATGATTAAAGGAATTGTCGAAGAGATTAAATTATTCAGAGAGAGATTTATTATTAGAACTTCTAAAGATAAAATAGTTTGTAATCATTTAATAATTGCTACAGGTTCAATCCCCATAAAGATGGATATTCCATATGAAGATGAAGCTTATCAAAAGAAACTTCTTTATTATGAGAATTATGAAGCTAGAAATAATGTTAAAGATAAAACTATCATAATTGTTGGAAGTGGCGATGTTGCTTATGACTATGCAATGAATCTAAAAGATTCAGCGAATCATATATCAATAGTTCAAAGATCAAGAAAAGCAAGAAGCATCCCAATATTACAAGAGAGAGTAGCAAGGCAAACTAATATCAGCATTCTAACTAATCTCATTCCTGAAAAAATTAAATTTGAAAGCAAGAGAGTCATTCTATCCTCTAAAAGAGAAGAGAACATAATTCCATTAATTGCTGACTTAATTCTTGTTGCTATAGGAAGAGAGCCAAATATTTCTATGTTAAGTCCTGAGCTTCTAGAAGCTTATGAAAAAGATGAAGAAATTCCTAATCTGTACTATATTGGGGATGTTAAGAAGGATAACTTTAGACAAACATCAATTGCTATTGGGGACGGAATGAACGCTGCAATGAAAATAGTAAAAAAAACTACAGAAGAAGAAGGTAATTACGGAATCACAAGAGAGATATGGTAAACAGAGACTATCACTCATAATAATTCTTAATAATGTATCTAAATTTTGTAAAGTGAATTACTAATGGAATTGATTGGTAAATATGGTAGAGAAGATTTAGCTATCCTTTATATTGCTAAACATGATGGCAAAATTATTGAGTTTGTCGAAAGTTTACAACCACCTATTCCCCGAGAAAAAAAATGGGTTTTAATCATTTCAACCATGTATGGTTGTCCTGTTGGCTGTTTAATGTGCGATGCTGGAGAATACTATCACGGAAACATTTCAGCTGAAGGTATGTTGAAAGAAATTGATTTTATGATTAAGAACCGTTTTCCAGACGGAAAGATACCAGTCAATAAATTTAAAATTCAATTTGCTCGTATGGGAGAACCTACACTCAATGAGAAAGTTCTAGAAGTTCTGAAAATTCTTCCATTGAAATATGAAGCTATGGGATTAATGCCTTGTATAAGTACAATAGCTCCTAAAGGTGGAGAAAAATTCCTTGATGAACTAATATTAATAAAAGATGAACTTTATCCTAATGGCAATTTTCAGCTACAATTCTCCATCCATTCTACAGATGAAGAAGAGAGACAAAAATGGATGACCAAAAACATGTGGTCTTTGAAAAAGATAGCTGAATTTGGAGAAAGATGGTTTAAAGATGGTGATAGAAGAATCACTCTTAATTTTGCAGTTGCAGAAGATTCAAAAATCGATCCTCAGATTATTCAAAAACTCTTTGATCCAACTAAATATTGGATTAAACTTACACCGGTTAATCCTACAAGTAAAGCAGTAAACAACAAACTTCAAAGCGGAATTACTAAAGAAAATACTGAATACTTCCCACTAGTAGAAGAATTTCGAAAACTAGGTTTTGATGCAGCTATTAGTATTGGTGCTTGGGAAGAGAACGAGATAGGTACAAACTGTGGTCAATTTGCAACACAATACAAAGACGGTAAAGTTGGAATTAAGGAGAGTTATACAACCACAAACTATTTTATGGAGTAATTAGAACCGAAATTAGTTTTCTCTCAAAATCAATTTATTACGAAAAGTTTTATATGAATTTGACTAATTAGAAACATGACAAATAAACAATTTGTCAAAATAATAATACCCTACTTTTACGAGAAACCAATTGAATTCTATATACAAAACAACCTTATACCCATGGATTTAGAAATAATACGTTTTAAAGCACTGAATTGTCTTGCTTCAGAAAAAGAGAGAGATGAAATAATTAAAGACATGACAAAATTTCTTACATTAACTGGCATTGAACCAGTCGTTCTTGACCAAGAGGATAATAATTCAATAATAGAAGTTCCAATACTTTTCTAAATTTTTTTGGAACTGAAAAAAAGAGAAGAAAAAGGAGTTATTTTGATAAAAACTGATTATATCTTTCTTTATTTTCCTCATATTCTTCTAAATAATTGTTTAAGTAACTAAGATATTGGATACTAAAACGCTTAGGTCTTCCTAATTCATCCTGTTCTTGATCAGGAGTCAATTTTATTTCTCCTGATTCAGCATGTTTCCCCATAACTAAAATTGTTATCAGTTTCATATCTTCAGGTATCTTCAATATTTTTTTAGCTTTAGTTTCATCGAAATAAGAAGTCGGATGAGCAACCAATCCCATCTCTGTAGCACGTAACATCATGTATGACACTGCAATACCAGTATCAAACAGATAATAATCACGATTCTCAACTCGACAATCATAATCAGGTTTAGAAAATACTCCAACTAATAATGAAGAGTTTTTAACCCATCTGTTTTGTTCATAAAAAGCCTTATTCATCTCTTTTAATTGCTCTTTATCATAGATAAATACAAATCTCCAAGGTTGTTTATTATCACAAGAAGGAGCTAATTTAGCTATATCTACTAGTTCTTTTATGATAGATGGTTCTACATCAAATGGTTTGAGCTTTCGATAAGCTCTCCTTTTAGATACAAGTTTCGAGAAATTCATTTCAAACATCATTTAATTTCAAGATATTATATGTTTTTATTATTCAAAAAAACTATTTGGGTACTAATCCCACTTTATCTAAGACAGTTGCATAGATAAAGGCTGTTTCTTTCATGTGAGCATATCTTCCAGAAGCGCCATGGTGACCAGCACCCATATTAGTTTTCAACAACAACTCGTTGTTATCAGTCTTAAGAGTTCTAAGTTTTGCTACAAATTTTGCAGGTTCCCAAAAAGCAACACGTGGATCATTTAATCCAGAAGTTACAAGCATATGAGGGTAATTGGTAGCTTGTATATTATCGTAAGGAGAGTATGAAATCATATAATCAAATTGCTCTTTGATATTTGGATTTCCCCATTCTTTCCATTCTTGAGCAGTAAGAGGGATGCTTTCATCTAACATAGTGTTAATCACGTCTACAAATGGAACTCGTGCTACAGCATAGTGACAGAAATCCGGACGTATAGTAACAACTGCACCTACAAGAAGACCACCTGCACTTCCTCCAGCAATTACAAGAGAATTTCTTGTAGTCACATTTTCTTCTATCAGATATTCACCACAGTCGATAAAATCATAGAAAGTATTCTTCTTTTTAAGCATCTTTCCATCTTCATACCATTTTCTCCCAAGCTCTCCCCCACCTCGAATATGGGCAATCACATATACGACACCACGACTAGTCAGACTTAGTATCATTGGTGAGAAATTAGGATCCATATTTATACCATAAGAACCATAACCATAGAGATACACTGGTGCTGGAAATTTGATATCTTTCTTATAGACAAGTGAGATAGGTACTCTTGTTCCATCTCGTGATGTGATGAATCTTCTCTCTGTCAAGAAATCTTCCTTTTTATAATTCTTGATTTCCTCTTGTTTCTTCAGATCTAATTCTCTTTTATCAACATAATAATCATAGGTTGATAGAGGAGTAATTAAAGAAGTATATTTAATCCTTAAATATTCGGAAGAGTATTCATGGTTTTCATCGCTCCAGACGCTATAGACAGTTTCTGGCAATTCTAATGTGTGGTTTCTATTGTCATTTTCTCCGAAATAGATATCTATCTTTGGGAGTCCTTCTTCTCGTTTATAAATAACAAGAAAATCCTTGAAAGACTCAGTATATTCATACCTTATATCCTCATTATAAGGCAATAACTCAACCCAATTTTCTTTAGATGTATTTTCTACTGGAGTTTGCATTAATTTGAAATTAGTAGCTCCATCTGAATTTGTAACAATGTAGAAATATTCATCTTTGTGAGAGATCATATATTCATGTTTTTCCTCACGAGGATAAAAAATCTTGAATTCTCCTAAAGGAGTATTTAGATTAAGATAGTGAATCTCTGAACTCAAAGTTGATTCTGATAGCATATACAGGTAACTATAATCTTTCTCCTTCCAAACTGATATTCTTCTTTCTATATCTTTTTCTTCAAAAATTATCTCATCTCGTTCGACTTCGTTTCCGATAATATGACGTTTGAGCATGTATGGTCTTTGCGCTTCATCTCGAATATTGTAGATAATCACAGTATCATCAGCCCATTCAAAATTCCACCCAATATTCTCAATACCAGGAGCATAAGATTCACCTGTTTCCAAATCTTTGATATATAAAACAAATTTCTCGTATCCTGTTGTGTCAACTGAATATGCTAATTGTTGCTGATTTGGACTTACTTTGAAAGTGCGAAGCTTATAGTAATCATAACCTTTTGCTAATTCATTTAAATCTAAGAGAATCTCCTCTTCAGCGTCTAAATTTTGATATTTTCGACAGTATATTTTGTATTCCTTTCCTTTAATATCTCTATTATAATAAAAATAATCCTTATACTTATACGGAACACTTTCATCATCTTCTTTTATTCTATTCTTCATTTCAGTAAATATTTCATCTGTGAAAGCTTTTAGATGTTTAGTTTTAAATTCAGTATACTTATTTTCATCTGTTAAATAATCAATTACATCTTGATTTTCTTTAAATCTCAACCAATAATAGTCGTCTTCTAATTCTAGACCATGTATCTTAGTTATTTTCGGCTCTTTTTTAGCTATAGGAGGTTTAACAGTTTCACTCATATATCTAGAAATATGAGAATTGCTTAAAAGAATTATTGAGTGACAAAGAAGAATTTCTAACCAATATTTATTAGAGTTTATGGAATCATATTATTGAGAAATTTGAAAATGAATAACAAATTAGTTTTTATCACTTTCTTAATTTTCGTAATCTTCGGATTATGGTCACTCTTAGAAGTAAATTCAGTTGACAATCCAACGCTATCATTTCATGAAGATCTTAGCATTGGAGCTAGATTCAATTGGAATATAACTACTTCAGATATCGTGCAATCAATAATTCATGAGGGAAATATTTTAACTATTGAAATCAATGAAACTCTAACAGACAATTATGAATTAGATCAATACGACCAATATGATGTTTTTACTGATTATTATGGTGATGTTTTTACCTATTATGTAAATGGCAGAGAGTTATCTAGTCAAGAAATACTATCTCTATATCGTACAATCAGACTTGAAATGAATTTCTTTCTTCCAATTGAGTATAGCACAATATCGCAAACATATGATTATATGGCATTAAGATGTAATTATATTAATTCGGAAGAGGGAAGCTTTCAGTTTTTTAATGATACATCGGATGAGTTATATTTTGAGACAACAACATATCGTTCTGCTAATCTGAACGAGAATTATTTAACGATTAATATGACCAGTATTGGTCTGAGAGAATGGACTGACGATTTAGATCGCATAACTAATGAATCGTGGATAGTTAAAATAAATGAAACTATTTCAACAACAACAGGTTTGTTGTGTGAGTATAATTCATACTTTACACAAACAAATTATGATATTAACTCAATTGGTGGAGAATATGTTATTTCATCTTTTGAAGAAAATTTAACTTTTAAATTTCTAAATAAAGAAATCACAGAAACCAGTAATGCTTTAGCAATCCTCTCACCGTTCAGTATAATTATTCTTATATTTGCCCAGACTAGAATAAAAAAACGGAAAAATAGGAACTTAGTGGATTAGGAATATGAAGCTTAGTGAGGATGCCACTCCACATTTCCTTCTTTATTTATAATTGTACTTGTATGTCTTTGTGTCCAACAAGAAATATCTGCACCAACAGGTAGACTGGCAGGACACCTAGTTACAAATTCCATGTGAGTATTTAATACAAATACTACTTCAAATAAATCTTTATCTCATCAATCACTCTATTTTATGTATCTGAATAATTCAATTTCTTTACTTTAAGGATTTTTTCTAAGAAAATTTATATATCTTGTTACAAATTGTTTCTTTACTGAATTTCAAATGTGAGTTTGGAATTTTCAGATAAAAAATACATTAATGTCTTGGAAATTTGTTTCAAGACAGTAGGGTGAGAAAAATGATCAAAAGTAAACAAATAAGATTTCTACTATCAATATTATTTATCTCCATTTTAACTACTTCAACTACAACAGCTCTACCATTACAGATTGAACTTGCAAGAGAAAGTATCCGTGGGATCAGAATTCAAAGAATTCTGGCTTATTTATGCAGTAGTTATGGACCTATTGATTTAGATCCTGGATCGGGTGGAGGAGGGGATCTTCAACATATTTCGATAAAACACTTTTATTAGTAAGTACAGATCGAGATTTAGGCTTTCCTCAAGCAGAAAGTACAGCAGACATATTTTCTGACTGGAACTGGAATATAGACTATCAAGAAAGCAACGATAAAACAGAATTTCTTCAATCAATAAGAGATTCAGATACTATAACTACAAATAAATTAGCTATTACATATATTGGACATGGAGATATTGAAAATGAAGAATCCTACCTCGAATTTCCTGATGGAAGCACAGTAACATACACAGATCTAGAACAGCTCAGTATTGAAAAACCTCATTGGCATTTGAGATTTGTACTAATGACAGCTTGTCATTCAATGGATACCAATAATCTTGCAAATGGTTTCAGAAGACTAGGAGTTTCAGTCGTTATTGGAGGTATAGGTGATGCAAGTGTAGCTTTGGCTAAAGCTGTTGCAGATGACTTCTACTATTATGCCTTAACTGAGCATTATTCTGTTGAAGAAGCTTTTATACAAGCAGAACAGGATTATAATGATGCGCTTGACGAGGCTTACTCAGCTAAACAAGATGTGCTTGACAATCTATTTGGTGGTTCTGAAGATAATCTTCTTGAATCATTATCACAAGATTTCTGGGGAACAGAAAACGACATTACTAATTACCTATACCCAAACTATGCTACATGGAGTGTAACTGCAATACTTACTATATTGATAATCATAATGCTTCTCCTTCCTATTATCTTCTGGCCATGGTTCGTTAGTGAGTTTGCAGCTTTTCCATATAGACTGATAGACTATGATACTGATGCATTAACATATATATAATAAAACAATCTAGAGATAGTTAGAAATGAATAGTAAAAGAAATAAGAAAGGGGACGAAGTTACTTCTTCCTCTATATTTTCTTTTTTCAATAAAATAGAAAAACGAAGAAAATTTAGAGCTATATTAATCGTTCTATTTTTGATACTACTATTATGTTTAGAATCTTTTCTCATTGTTTTCTTGATCAAGAAACAGAATAATCAACATCCAACAATTGAAAGAGAATATCTTGTAGAAAATATTGAAATGAGTAGATATCAAGCGGCTGTTGAATATATAATAAGTTGTTTTGACAATGAAACTGGAGGTTTTACAAGAGAACCCATAAGGCAGTTTATAGATGACAATTCGCCAGTTGAAAAACCATATATTTGGAGCACTTGGTTAAGTTTTGGAACGTTAATAAATTTAAATGAAACTACGAAAATAAACACAACTCTTTTAGTGAACTGGATTGAAGCTAAATTAAATGACAATCCAGATTATTATGGTCCAGAGGACCTCTTAGGGGTATACAAGATTTTGAGCTTTTTAAACGAAACTGATAGAGTATCAGAGCAGAGTTGGGTTAACATGATTATGGATGATTATATTGAGGAAGGAGGTTTTAGATCTCATAAAGACGGTCCTGCACCTGCAAGAAATACTTACTTTGCGTATATTCTATTTCAAGAACTTAATGAACTTAATCAAGTTAATTGGACAAAAGCTACAGAATATGTTCTGAGCTGGCAAAAACCGAGTGGGTACTTTTCTCACCCATTAATACCTAGTGGAGAAAACATAGGAGAAACTGTTTATGCATATTCATTTCTTAATATTAGTAGTCAAAATCATCTTATTAACAACACAAGATTAACTGAGATAATAAGCGAAAGCTTTGATTTGAATTATTATCTTGCGTATAGATTATCCATTGCTTATGTACTATTAGACTTTGCTTTAATAAATGGCATGTCTTATCTTTCGTTATTTACTGAGAATGAGGCTATGTTACAGGGGATAAAGCAATCACAACAAAATCTTCATGGAAATTTCCCTTTTGAATGGAAAGATGAATCCTTTGGCGACATTTATGACACTTGCAGAGCAATTACAATATTTTCAAAAAACAACAAACTTGATCTACTAACTGAGAATATCACAATAATTCATCCACCTTTGTCACCTTTTTTTGAAATCAGCGAAACAGGGAGTGAATTTATTGTTTTCTTAGTTTCTTCTGTACTAGGATTGCAAGGAATAATAGTTTTAGTTAAAAAGAAAAAAATGAAGATTTAGTGAGGATGCCATTCCACGTTTCCTTCTTTATCTATTGTTGCTCCTGCATGCCTTAATGCCCAACATGAAATCACAACACCTACTGGTAAACTGGCTGGATGTCTAGCTGCAAATTCCATATGAACATCTAGTACTGAAGGTCCTTCTCCGAGACCCATAGCTCCTATTTCAAGTTTATTTAATATTTCAAGTAACTCTTTCTCTATTTGAGCTATGCTTGGATCTTCATGATATTTGTAAAGAGGGCGTAAAAGTGCTTTCTTAGCCAGATTCATACACATATCTTCTCCTCCTCCAACTCCTACTCCTACAGTGTATGGTGGACAGGCGAGAGGTCCAGCTGCAGCCAGTGCTTCTACCACAAATTCCTTTACACCTTTTATTCCTTTGCCAGGAGGAATCATTTTCATTTTGCCAACATTTGATGATCCTCCACCTTTTGGCATAGCTATAATCTCACACCTATCTCCTTCCACTAAATCAAAATAAAACCAAGGAACGTATCCTCGTAATCCAACATTGTTTTTGGTGTTTCCTTTGAACATATCTACTGCATTTGGTCTAAGTGGAACAGCAGCAGTAGCTCTTTTTGTTGCTTTTATTAGAGCTGTTTTAATTTCCGATTTCAGAGGGAATTTATCGCCTACTTTTATAAAGAAAGCAACAATACCAGTATCTTGGCACATAGGTTTGATTTGTGTTTCTGCAATGTTTACATTCTCATTTATCGCATGTAATTGAGATTTTCCTAATGCTCCTTCTGTTTCTCTCTCTCCTTTTAGTAAAGCTTCTCTTACTTCTGAAGGCAATTCAGTTGCTGCTATTTTTAATAATCTTGTAGCAGTATCTTCTATTACTTGAGCTATATCTTTCATTTCTATCACAATTCCTTTAAAATCTCAACCTTCTTTGCTTCAATGTTCTTTTTTGATTCTTCGGTTAAGTTGCCTCCGTAAGTATCAATGGTCACTGTTAATGGACCAAATTTTTCAACCTCATAAACCCAAAGACACTCAGGCATTCCTAGTTCCTCCAACCAAAAAACATCTTTGACTTCCTTTATTCTATCAGCTGCAAGCAAAGCAGCGCCACCAGTAAAATAACCATAGATGCAAGTCTCTTCTTGACAAGCTTTAGTTGTTCTCGCACCCATTCCTCCTTTTCCTATAATCATACCAGGATGGAATGCTTTGATGAATTCATCTTGGAAGATTTCCATTCTTGCGGAGGTAGTTGGACCTGCAGCAACTACAGTCCATTTGTCATTCTCATCTTTTTGCATAACTGGACCACAATGGAAAAGACCTATTCCTTTAAAATTCACAGGTGGTTCTTCACCTTTTTCATACATCTCTAATGCTTTTAGGTGAGCTTCATCACGAGCAGTTACTACTGTTCCTGATAGATAAACAATATCCCCTATTTTTACCTTTTTTAAGTCTTCTTGGGGAATTGGAGTAGTCAAATAGTGTTCCATATTTTTCGAGCTTAAACAGCTTTATTTAATCTTTCGAAGAGGACTTATGAGTACCGTCATAATAAACAAGAATTGTAGTCAAAATTATATAGAAGCTTGTAATTGTTTAGTATTAACAGTGAATATCTCATGTCATCTATTACTCAACTTTTAGAACAAGTTACCCAGCTTATTATAGATGCAAAGAGTATTGTAATTTTCACAGGTGCAGGTATTAGTGTACCAAGTGGTGTACCTGATTTCCGTACTCCAGGGGGGTTATGGGATATATATGATCCTTATGAAGTATCGACAATGAGAGCTTTTAAGAAAAAACCTGAAAAGGTTTGGGAGTTTTTCAGAGAATTATATGAAAAATTTAGTAATCCAATACCAAATCCTGCACACTTTGCAGTTACAGAAATCCAAAAGATAAAGGGAGTGGATACAACGCATATAATAACGCAAAATATTGATGGTTTGCATAGAAAAGCAGGAGCAGAAAATGTTTTTGAAATTCATGGGAACGCTGAAGTAATGCAATGTTATAAGTGTGGATTTGAAGAAGAACTAGATATTGAGAAACATCTCAAAACTCTACCCTACCCCCTATGTCCAGAATGTGGTAAGCCTTTAAAGCCAAAAGTAGTGCTTTTTGAGGAATTACTTGACAATAATCTTTTCCAAAGAGCATTGAGGTTGGCAGTAAAAAGCGATTTAGCTATTGGAATTGGAACTAGTTTAGGAGTTTTTCCAGCTGCTGACATTTTACTTGCACCACCTCCTAGAACAAAGAAAGTTGTTTTTAATCTCACCAAAACTTACTATGACCATTTGATTCATTATAGAGTTAGAGGTGATGTTGTAAATACCCTTCCTGAACTAGTGAAAGAAATTAAGAAAAAAATGGGAGAAGAGTAAAATTAAATATTTTTCAATAGATAGGACATTCAGAAAGTTTAAAGTAGTAAATAGATTAACTTATTGTCGTAAGGTAGATTGTAATGTCATATGATAAAGATCCTGATGAATTCAAAAAGAATGAACCAGAACAAAGTTCTTTTCAGCAAGAATTACGTAATGCTATAGAAGAACAAGCAGAAGAAGTTGATGAAAAAATTCAAGATGAAGAGCCACAGTATAAGGAAGAGAAAATGCAGGAAGAGAGGGAACCAAAGCGAGAGCCTGAACCTGAACCTGAACCTGAGCCAGAGGAAAAGCCTAAACCAATAGCTCTACCAGAAGAATCTAAAGAGAAGAAAAAAGAGAAAGAAAAGAAGGTAGTCTATTCGCGTATTGATGTTGATCTTTGGAGAACCAAAATGCATAAACAGGAGTGGGGTATAAGACTCGATGCTCAAAGAGCACAGAAAGACAGACAATGGACCAGAGATATGGATCAACTGGGAACTGTTAAAATAGATGGAGAAGACTATGGTATTTTAGCTATCCGAGAAAATGCTTGGAAAGAAAAAGATCATCTAGAAAGAAGATTTGTTATGAAATTATTTTCACCTAGTGGTTATTGGAGAGCTAGTATTGAAAGACTTCAAGGAGAAAGCTTTGCTAATTCCTTAGCTATAAAAGAACCTTCCCCAGCTTACATCTGTGTTTTCAAACACACACGTAACTTGTTCCGAATTAAAAGATTAGCCCATTTTCCTCGTTTTCAAGGTCAAATATTTGGATTTAGTTATTTAGATGAAAATGATATTTTCCAAACATTTGTCATAGATGATAAACGACTTAGATTTGGTTCAGATTGGGTCATTAAAGATATTCATAATAAAGTTGTTGCAAAAATAGATGGAAAATTCATGAACTTAGGTGGAAGATTTAAGATACAAATTTTTAAAGAAATGCTAGCAAAAGATAAAACATTTTACACTATGCTTATACTCTTTAGTTCTACATTGAGGTACTATAAAGATATCAAGAAAAACATAAAGAAATCACTGAAAGAACTCAAACAATCTGATGTTGAAGTAAAACTAGATGAAAGTGAAACTAATCTTTATCTCAATCCTAGAAAATTATCAATTTAAGCTTCCTTTTTTTTTTAATTTTCTCATTTTATTATAATAAATAGCATTTTTATAGTTAAATAAGATAAATCTAATGAAGGAAATAGTATGACAATTGAAGTCAATATTCGTTTCAAGGTAGCTTTCGACCTTATTATCGAAGCTAATCAAAAACTTGAAGATTCTAATCTATTAAAGTATCTTAAAGTTAATCCGAAAAAGACGAACGAATATCGTGCTTCTCCACACAATTATCAAAAAATACTTCAAATCCTTCAGTCTAGAGATTATATATTAAAATCCTCAATACTGGAAAATCCTAAGTTATCTGAAAACTATCAAAAACGGATGAAATTGAAACTAAAGCTTAGAGAATATCAAGAAAAAGCTCTAGCAGAATTTCTTGAAAATGAGGGAAGAGGAATAATAATTCTACCAACTGCTGCTGGAAAGACTATAATAGGTTTAAAAGCTATAGAGAGATTACAACAAAAAACAGTCATAGTTGTTCCGACGAAGAATCTTCTCTATCAGTGGGTTGAACACCTAACTAAATATACTTCGTTATCCAGAGATTTGATTGGACAACTTGGTGACCAAGTAAGAGATATTAAAGAAATTACAGTAACAACTTACGACAGTGCACGATTGAATATCAATGAACTAAGAAAAAAATTCAATTTTATAATCTTTGATGAAGCTCATCATGCAGGAGCAAAAGAATCATTGAAAGTATTAGAAGGATTACCTTCCGCTTTTAGACTTGGTTTAACTGCAACTCCAGATAGATCAGATAAAGCAGAGGAAATTTTGTTTGATTTAATTGGAAAACCAATCAAAGTTGCTAAGGTTTCAGATCTTGCTGAAAATGGTTATATCGCCAAATATCAACATCAAACAATTAAAGTCCCATTGGACCAAGAGGAGAAAGAACTCTACAACAAGTACATGGGAGTATACAGGGGATATCTGAGAAGTAGGAATATCCAAATTCGAACACCAGAAGATTATGAACGATACTTGATTTTCAGAGTAAATCAAGATTTTGAAGCTAAAGAAGCACTCAATGCTCATCGAAAAGCTAGAACTCTGGTTTTTTCTTCCAATTCGAAACTTAGAAAAGTTGAGGAGCTACTGTTAAAACACAAAAATGATCAAGTGATTATTTTTTCTGAATTCAATGATATGGTGTATGATATCAGCAGAAGACATCTAATTCCAGCTATCACGCATGAAACAAAAAGTTCTGAACGACAAGCTATTCTTAGAAGATTCAATACTGGTGATTACTCAAAAATAGTTACAGGGAGAGTATTAGATGAGGGGTGGGATTGCGGTAATGTTAATGTTGGAATAATAGTCAGTGGGACAGGTCAAGCAAGACAATTTATTCAAAGGTTAGGGAGAATTTTACGACCAAAGGAGGGTGAAGCTGCTCTTTATGAACTAGTTACACCAGAAACATTAGAAGCTGGCACAGCTAGACGTAGAAAAGAAAGTGATGTGATTTAATGAGAATTGCACTTGCAGAGCTAGAATTTGATATTAAAGGTTCAGGGAATAAGTCAACATTCCAACCTCTGTATCTCAAAGCTGAAGACAGAAACAAAGTTAGTGCATTTATTCAATTCTTAGATAAGAATCTCAAGAAGAAGAAATCAGATATAAACATAGAAATTTTAGACGACTTGTTTCCTTCATACAAGGTTATTCGAGCTCTTCTAGTATCAAGTTTAAGGTCTTATTCTTATCTTTCTCTTACTTACAAAGACATATTTCAGGAGGAAGAATCTGAAGATAGAAAAGCCACTGACATTACATCTTTTATCAAAGAAAATACTTCGAAAAATTTGAAAATAAGCAACATGCAACCTTCCGAATTTAGAGAAAAGGTTTTCGATATCATCAATGATGATAAAGGATTTGTTACCATAGAAGAAAGAGCTAAGGTGATTGAAGAAATAGAAAAGGAGATTGGGATTCCAGATGGTTTACTTGTAAATTTTCTTTATTTGGATATTGATTCTGAAAAGGTTTTAATTAAAACTGAAGACATTGATTCCACCCAGTTAATTTATTATCATAATTATGATGTAATAGAGACAACTCTCTCTTTCTCAGTTGACTTGCAAATGAGATTGAAGAGTCTTCCAGGGTATCTTGCAAAGAAATTGGTGTATTTATCTAAAAAGAATTATGTTTTTTCTGATATTGTTTTAGAAGACGAAGAATATAGAATATCAATTCAACCTCCACTAGAAATGTTCAGAGATCAAGGTGGTTGGGGGAGAAATATGGCAAATGTTGCGTCATATGTTCTGAGAGTGCTTCTAAGAGAAGAAATACCTTTTCAACTTAATGCCATAGTAGAACCTAGGAAACGAAAAGCGCTCTTTAAATTAAGTTCTGATGATCTACCTCTCCTTCCTACATTTAGAAGACAAGAAGAAGATTTAGTGTTTAGACCTGCAATAGATTCAAAGGTAGAAGAACAGTTTTTAAAATCGTGGAGGAACTATCATGGATGGAAAGCTATACCTGAACCAGAAGCCATAATCGTAGGAAAAAAAATGTATGTACCTGACTTTTTACTTGAAAGAGGGGACAAAACAATTTTCTTAGAAATTGTTGGATACTACACAACCAAATACATTCAGAAAAAGAAAAACCAAATGAATGAGTTAGCTAAAACGGGTATTCCTATAATTTACTTAGTTGACGAAAATATCATATCTAATTTTGTTGATTTGAGGGGAATAAAGATATTTGGGTATTCAGGCACAAATACTCCTAATCAAGATCTTGCTAGACTACTTGATAAAGAATATTCAGATTTCGAAAAAAGACTTCCAAAATTTAAGGAAACACTTAAACAGATTTGTAAATCTCTAGCTGAAGGCCCTTCCCTAATCACACTCCAAGAGTTGAATGATAAATTACAAACTTATTCGGAAAATGAAACAAACCGCTTTATGGAGTCGGAAGAAGCTAAGGAAATACTCGAAAATCATAAGATAGTTCTCCTCCCTAGCTTTGGTTTAGTGAGTAGTACAATTATCGAGGAAATCAACAATTATATGACAAAAATCAAAAAAATCTCCCTATCATCTTTGAAAGATCAGTTTCCTAATTATAAAGAAGCATTGATTTCAATATGTCAGTACTTAGGTTGTTCAGTAAAATGGAAATCTATCGACCAAGTTGAAATTTCTAATCCTTAGATAAAATTGTGTTTCTTCGAAAAATTCTTTTAAGGATACCTTTATTGTTAAGCAATGTCAAAAAGTATAGCTATTATTGGAGGTTCTGGTGTTTATGACTTGTTTGAAGGTGGGAAAAATATAATAGTTAAAACTCCTTATGGGAAAGTCGAAAATATAAGCGAAATCACAAGAAAAGATAAAGAAGTTTTTTTTCTACCAAGACATGGACCTGAGCATTCAGTCCCCCCACATTTGATCAATTATAGAGCAAATATCTATGCACTACATTCTTTAGAAGTGGAGGAGATTTATGCGACTAATGCTGTAGGTTCAATAATTCAAACTATCCAACCAGGTGATTTTGTTGTTCCAGACCAACTTATTGACATGACTAAAAATAGAATTTTAACTTTTTTTGATGGAGAAACCGAGATTGTTTTCAAGGATGGTACATCAAAACAAGGAGTTGTTCATCTGGATTATACCGAACCTTATGCTCCTCGTTTGCGAAAGAAGTATCTGTCACTATTTAAGGATTCATCAGAGAAAATTCATGATAAAGGTGTTTTAGTTTGTACTGAAGGACCAAGATTCGAGACACCAGCTGAAATTCATATGTATCAAAAATTTGGTGGAACTTTAGTCGGTATGACAACAGTTCCAGAAGCTATTCTAGCTAAAGAAGTACAGATTGCTTACTCAACTCTTTGTCTTGTTACCAATTACGGTGCAGGAATGCAAGAGGAAATAACTCACAAAGAGGTAATTGAACTTTTCAATGAAAAAACCCAAATCGTTAAATCTATTATGCAGAAGATTATTGAGGGAAAATGATCCTTGAAACACTGCAATGCTGAAAGAAGTGACGACAAAAATCCTCTAAAATGGTCGAAATTAGCGCTTTAACAACTAATTTAGGAGGTGTTTTTTAAACTTGGTCTTCCAAAGCTTTATAAATGAAAGTTTTTTACTTCCTTCAACGTTTATAAAGACGTGATGGGATAATATGACACCAAAAATAGATTATGGAATAGTAATTCAAAATGTTGTAGCCAGTATTAATCTTTTTACAACCATTGATCTTGTTACAGCGTATCAAACCTTAATAGATGATGATGATTTATTCGTCAGTTATAATCCAGAAACCTTCCCAGGTCTTATATTGAAAATAAAAAAGCCAAAAATAAGCTCATTAGTATTCTCCAGTGGTAAGCTAGTATTAACAGGTGCCAAATCGACCAACATGGTCCATGAAGGTGTAAATCAAATGATTAAAATCCTCAGAACTGTCGGAACCAGTATAACTGAAGAGCCAGAAATCATTGTTCAGAACATTGTTGCTTCTGGACACTTCAATCACAGAACTATCAATTTAGAACTAGCAGCTTTATGGTTAGAACACTCAATGTATGAGCCAGAACAATTCCCAGGCTTAATTTACAGGCTTGCAGAACCAAAGACTGTTCTTCTGTTATTTCAATCAGGAAATTTAGTATGTACTGGTGCAAAAACTGAGGAGCAGGTACGACAAGCAGTCGAAAATACCTACAATACCCTCGACGAAATCAATGCCTTTGATTTCTAATTACCCCTCCTTCTTTTTTTCGTTTTATCTGATTTTTGAAAGAGCGTGATCCATATCTTCAATTAAATCATCGATATCTTCTAGACCAACTGACATTCGTATCATTGTATTAGGAATTCCTATAGCTAATCGCTCTTCTGAAGTTAATTGTTGATGTGTTGTAAATGCTGGATGAGTGGCTAGAGTCTTTGTGGTTCCTAAATGTCCTGTATGAATAATAAGTTCAAAAGAATCTATCACATTCTTAGCATCTTCTAATCCACCTTTAGTTACAAATGACATTAAACCGCTGAAACCTTTCATCTGTTTTTTGGCTAATTCATGTTGAGGATGATTTGATAATCCAGGATAAAGCACAGATTCAACTTTAGGATGATCTTCCAAATATTCAGCAAGAGCTAAAGTGTTGTCACTATGCTTTTTCATCCTTAAGCTTAATGTTTCCATTCCAAGAAGTAAAAGCCAGCTATTGAAAGGGCTTATTGAAGGACCTATATTCCTATAATCTCGTTCATAGATATCGTCAATATAATCAGCTGAACCAGCCACTACACCAGAAATACTTGAAGAATTACCGCTCAGATATTTTGTAGCAGAATGAATGACTATATCTGCCCCTAGAGCAACAGGTTGTTGAAGAGCTGGTGATGCTACAGTGTTATCCACCATTAATGGAATTTCATTCTCATGAGCTAGTTTGGAGAGGGCAGGAATGTCCCCTACAAATAGATTGGGATTGGAAGGTGTTTCAACATAGAGAAACTTTGCATCTTTAGTTATTTTTTCAGACCAACTTTCAATATTTGAAGGATTTTCAATAAAAATAGGATTGAAACCCAATCTTGGTAAAGTGTCGGTGAATAACTTGTTTGTTCCGCCATAGACTTTATTTGAAGTAAGAAAACTATCTCCTTTCTCAAGTAAGTGGATACATGCCATGAAAATAGCAGACATGCCTGAAGATGTTGCTAGTGCTTTATCAGTTAACTCAACTGCAGCTAGCCTCTCTTCAAACATCTTGTTAGTAGGATTATCCATTCGTCCGTACATGAAACCTTCAATTTCATATCTGAATAGTTTTGCAGCATACTCAGCACTTTCATAAGGATACGCAACACTTTGGTAGATAGGTGGAGTAATTGTTTGTGTTTTCAAAACATCATGACCCGTGTGAATACAATGAGTATCAAAACCATATTTTTTATCAGATTTTTTCTTCATAATAGAATGAAATACAGAGAATTCTTAAGTTTTTCATATGCTCAAATTTCTTTTCTTTGCAATTAATATTCTCTAATTGAATGAGAGCATATATAAAGTAGAAACAGCCATTATTTGCACAAGAATGAGTAAAGTCAGGGCACTAAAAGATTTTATTAAAAGATTCTATTTAGAAATAATTGCTATAGTCTTTTTTATAGCAGCTTCAATAATTTTAGGTTTTTATGTTGCTTTTTGGGACTTCATTCTGGCTGAAGCAATTATTATAACTTTAATGATAATAATGATTTTAATCTTAAGAAGGACAATAAATAGAATACATAAGGCAGATAGTAGATCTGTCAATCGTGCAACACATGCTGAAATGACTGTTGAGACTGAGTTTTCAAAATTAGCAAGAAGTGGCGATAGAGGTGCATTAATATCTGGATCCACAGGAGCTCCTTATGGTTATGGCACTAGTGTAAGACCTATGATTAGTATGCATGAGATGGAATTTGGAGGTAAAACTAATGGTAAAACTCTATTTGGTCAAGTAAATATTCCAAAAAGTGAAATAAGTCTAAAAGAATTAAGACAGAGATTATTAGAAGTAAAAAATAACTTAACACAGAAAGAAAGAGCAATGCAAATTGAAGAACTAAACACCTTTGAAACTGTGATAAAAAGTGTAGGTGGTCAAGATATTAAAGTATTCAACGACGATTGGGGGTTGAGTTATTCATTTAATTTCAACAAAAATGTTCAGAATCAAATCTTCTTAGGAGCAACTTTAGAAAGAAATCAAGATGGAAAGATTGTACTTGAAGGAATCTTAAAGAAAACTCAACCTTTTGCTATTTCCATACATAATTTAGGTGATGGAGAAGATAACTATTCAACAATTAATGATTCATCCTTAAATTGGAAAACCATTTATCAACAAGAAGACATTAAAGAGTTGTTCAAGGAAATAGGCAGTTCTCTAGAACATTTGATGTTTGAAGAAAAGTACTTTACAGCAATTTTTAAGAATCTAACAGACTTACTTTTAGTTATAGAACTAATTAGATTAATACACAGGGAATTATTAAGACAGGAATTCAAAAAATCAGAAATTGATGAAATCACTTGTTATAAATGTGGAACCATTTTATCTTCAAGTGATAAGGTTTGTTCAAAATGTAGTTCAAAAAGACCTACTTGCACTGTATGTCTTCTAGATCTTTATCCTTCAGAAAAACAAGATGTTGTTCAGACTCCTTGCTGTGGTGTTTATGCTCACAAACTCCATATGATTATGTGGTTAGAAAAAACTCAAAAATGCCCCAATTGCCAAAAACCGCAGATAAGATGGTTAAATCAACTAAAGAACTCTTTCTAATTTTTTAATATTTGCAAATTAAAAGACAGATTATAGAGTGAACACACAGCACCATATTAGATCAAAAGAACGATTGAAAGCAGTTGTAGCGATTGGGAAAATCTTAAAGCAGTAGAAAAAGTAAGAAATTCGAGATATATGTCATTAGAAGAAGTTTATCAAGAAATTGAAAAGAATAAAGAAGATTCTATAGATATTTTATGTGAATTATTAAAAATCCCGAGTATGGCAGCAAAGAAAACTGGAGCTCCAGAAGCAATTGAGTTTTTATCAAAAATTTTTGAAGAAGCAGGATTTAAGTATTTTATTTCTGAAACCAAAGGTAATCCTGTTTTTTGTGCTGAAATGAATGTCGGTTCTGAAAAGACTTTATTATTTTATGATCATTATGACGTTCAACCAGAAGATCCCGTAGATCTTTGGGATTCACCTCCTTTTGAGCCAGCAATTAGAGACGGAAAGATCTTTGCTCGTGGTGTTTCTGACAATAAGGGGGAGATTATCTGCCGATTACAAGCGATTAAAGCTTATAACAAAATTTATGGAAAACCTCCAATTAACATCAAATTTGTAATTGAAGGTGAGGAAGAAGTAGGTTCTCCAAATCTTGAAGAATTTGTCAATAACGACAAAGAATTCATTTCTGATGCTGATGGGTGTATCTGGGAATTTGGTGGACGCGATGGAGATGGAATTCAACAAGTTTATCTCGGTGTTAAGGGGATTCTGTATCTTCATTTGAAAACAAGAACAATAGGAAGAGATGTTCATAGCGGTTATACTCAATTTGTAGATAATGCTGCATACGAGCTAGTATGGGCACTATCAATAATAAAAGATAGAAAAGATAAAATCCAAGTTCCAGGATTTTACGATAATATCTCAAAACCTTCAGCTGAAGATATGAAAATTATTAAAGAATTTGAGTTAAAAGAGGATTTATTAAAGAAGATGTATGGAATAGAAGAATTCAGATTAGGATTAACAGGACTAGAATTAAAAAAGAAGTATTTTCTCGAACCTACTTGCAATATCTGTGGACTTTGGAGTGGTTATCAAGGACCAGGAGGTAAAACAGTCACCCCCAATGAAGCTTTTGCTAAAGTTGATTTGAGATTAGTTCCAGGTCAGAATCCTAAAGATTTGATAGAGAAGATTCGTAAATTCTGGGATGAGAATAATTTTCAGCATATTGAGATCACCGAATGGGATGGTTATGAAGCAGCTAAAACTTCCATTAAAGACCCATTTGCAGTAGCTGTAATTGAGACTATTAAAGAAGTTGAAGGACATGAACCCATTATTTGGCCCATGGTGGGAGGCTCTGGTCCGATGTATCTTTTTGAAGGCGTTCCATGTATTTCAATAGGTTGTGGTCATGCAAATTCAAATGCTCACGCTCCTAATGAAAATATTTTCATTGATGATTTTGTTGTTGGTATGAAAACTATTGCAAAATTAATCCATCGATTCTAACTGGAATCGGTGCAAACTTTTTTTTATTACTTAAATACATCATTCATTATCATGTGTGATACAGTTGTAGCAGTAGGAAGTGCGACCAAAGATAAAAGTGTTATTTTTGGCAAAAACTCAAATAGAGTACCAAATGAAGCGCACAATATAGAATATATTAAAGGTAAGAAACACAAACCTAATTCTAAAGTTAAATGTACTTACATTTCTGTTCCTCAAGTTGAGCAGACTTATGATGTCTTACTTCTAAAACCATTCTGGATGTTTGGTTGTGAGATGGGGGCAAATGAACACGGAGTTACTATCGGTAATGAAGCAGTCTGGTCAAAAGAACCTATTCGAGACACTGGTTTGTTAGGTATGGATATGATGAGACTTGCTCTTGAAAGGACTAAAACAGCAAAAGATGCTTTAACCACAATTACTGATTTATTAGAAAAATATGGCCAAGGAGGACAGTGCTCATATGGAATTGTAGGGAGAGATTACCATAATTCTTTCATTATTGCTGATTCAAAAGAAGCTTGGGTTCTTGAAACAGCTGATAAATATTGGATTGCTGAAAAAGTGAAAGGTATACGAACAATTTCAAATTCACTCACAATAGGAAGCGAGTATGATTTGATTCATCCTGATTTAATTAAAGATGCTATAGCAAAAGGGTATACAAAATCAAAAGAAGAATTTCATTTTGCTAATGATTTTATTCCTAATTTTAGATTTTATCATGCACTTAAAGAATCAAGTCCAAGATCACAATATTTTACTAAAGGATTTGACAGACAACAATGTACTACAGCTTTACTTCTAAAAAACAAAGGAAAAATTACACCAGAAGATGTAATGTCGGTATTAAGAAATCACAACATTCCTGAAGAGAGAAAGGACACTTTTTCTTTGGATAAAGCAAAAGCAAGTAGTCCTTGTCACCATGCAACAGGTATGATTGTACCTGATCAAAGCGCTGGATCTCTTGTATCACATATAAAGAAAAACATCCAAGTGCATTGGGTAACAGGCTCAACAGCGCCTTGTATTAGCACTTTTAAGCCGATATTTTTCCCGAAGCCTGGACTAAAGAGAAAATTAAAATTATCTGATGCGGTTTTTGACGCTGATGCATTTTGGTGGATGAACGAAAAATTCCAGAGATTAGTAAGTTTAGATTATCAAAAACGGTTATTTATATTCAAACAAGAACGAGATGATTTAGAAAAAGAATTTTCAGAGCAAGTCCAAACCATTCTCAAAAAGGTTACTGGAAAACCTACTGAAGCAGATTTAAAGAAAATGGACAAAATCACTTCAGATGCCTTTTCAATTAGCATTAAGAAAGTTAAAGAGTGGACAAGAAAGATAGAGCAATTACCTATTGAAAATAAAACTGGTTATCTTTACAGATTTTTCTGGAATAAACAGAATAAAGAAGTCAACTTAGAATTAAGTGATGCGTAGATTCAGTGGTGCCGTTATTTTCATAGCATACTAAATGCTCCAACGGTAAAACCTACATCACTATCCACGCAATTTATTTTTATTTTTTATTAACATAAAGGTATCCTTTTACGATAACTTTAATTTAGGTTTATTCATAATATTTTGTAATGATAGAAGTAATTCAGCAATTTTTAGAAAAAGAATATGAAGAAGCACAGCGAGTCCACAATCTGAAGCTTCAGTTTGACCGTTATCGGACCATGAGTAAAAATCTTATTGATGAATATCAATCAGGTAGTTCTGGTTCAACAACACTTATTGTCTCAGCATTATACTCAGCTGATTATATCATAACTTCTTCTGATGTTAAATTCGAACTTGAAGATTCAGCAAGAAGAAAAGAAATCATTGATATGTGGTCAAAACTATCTCTTCCTTCAGAGGATATTTGGAACGAGATAACGCACATTGTTGCTTTTACATACAAAGTTACTTCAATCTTGAGAAAGAGATATTATTATCTTTTGGATCGAGGAGTAGCTAAACATATTGGAGCTGCTTTAGTAGCAGATTATTATACTAGACACTTACTGAAATTTGTTCGAGAAAAAGTGTCATTCATTCCTTTGTGGTGGATATCCACATTGACTGAAACAGCTTTATGTCAAACCATATTCTCAACCACAAATAAAAAATGGGGAAATATGCAAAAAATACTTCAATCAAGTGATAGCGGAGTCATAGCACAGATTATTGCACGACACTTTGTAGATGAAACTGAAGGGGAACCAAATCAAGCCGTACCTATACCCTACTTTAATGAATCTACTGCATTCTATTACTTCACTTGGCAAGATGAGGAAACAAAAGGTGACAAATTCGAATCACTTCTTTCAGCTTTAAAAACACCTCAATTAGGAAAAGAATTCAAAAAAATCTCTAGTTTACTCAGTGGTGATTATCCTCACCAACTTAAGTATATTAGAATGGGGGGTAAGCTTGAATCATTATCTGCTGAATTAAATTTCTTTCTTGTCCATGCCAAAACAGAAAACGCTGAAGGATGGATTGGTTTACTAAGCCCGTTGGATGATATAAATCTACGAGAGATTGAATCTTTGCTGAAATTTAAATTAGAAGATATAAGCTCTTTAGAGGCTTATAAGAACGTACTACCTAAAGTGGATGTACTGACCAGAGCAAAAGAAGAAAGAGAGATTGTTGAAGAGAAAATGGAACTTGAAGAAATGCCCAAACCAACAGGTTTCTTTGCCAAACTATCTGCTATTTTCAAGAGGAAAAAGAAGCCATCGTATAAAAAAACACAAGTTAAAAAAACCGTTCCAATTGATGCTTGGTCAAGATTGATTTTAGATGAGATATTACTAGCTAGTGTTTCAGGAATAAGTTTAGGATTAGAAATTTATGATGCTTATAGAGAAGATAACTTTACTATAAGTGGAGTGATAGAATCACAACAAAAAGTAGATACATCTTCTTCATTCTATAAAGAAGAAAAACAGCCACCTACAACTTTCTATTCTGAAGCTCCTATACAATTTCCATCAGAATTTCTTGATCCTGTAATAGGAGTACTTAGTATTGCTAAAAATTTCATCACTATGAGTTTTAAAGAAAAGATAAATTTCATTGTTCCAGAAGAAGCGTTTTATGAAAACAAACTCAATCCAGAAGTTTTCAGATTAGTCGAGTTTGTTAAAGGGGAAAAAGTGCTTATAGGTATTCTTGCTGAAAAACAAGCTCGAACAGCTATGACTTATGCACAACAAGAACCTACATATCAGCGAAGATCATTAATTCGAAAAGCAAATGAAATGATTCATGCACGAAGAGTCAATAACATAATTGACGCTGGAAAAAGGACTTTAGCAAGAGAGATTAACTGGGATACAGTAAACAAAAGTTTCGAAGAAAATCCAATTTATTATGAAGCTTAATTGGCACTTTTTTTCCTTCGAGTTTTTATTTCAATCTGCGGATAAAACTATTAGAAAGTATATATTATTTCATATTAGTAATAGCTCAAGAAGAAATTTCATAATTGGCTAGGGGTTCCAAGAAATGATAGATCAAGCGAACAACGCTAAGCAGTTCTTTTTAAGAGGACAAAAGGATTTCGAGGATGGTAATTACCAGAATTGTATTAAGGACCTCATTTACGCTCAAGAGATTTTTTCTTCTATTGGTATGAAAGAGCAATCAGCTCAAGCTTTACTTTTAACAGCTCAAGCTTATCAAAATATTAACCAATTTTCTCAAGCCAGACAATTTTACTCGCTTGCTTTTAGTAGATTCAAAGAATTAAACAATCTTCAAAAGATAGGTGATTGTGCGTTGGTTCTAGGAATTATCTATCGCGAAGAAGGAGATTTTAAAAAGAGTAAACAAAACCTTGCAGAAGCTATTGAAGTCTTTACTACTTTGAACGATTTTGAGAAACTTGCCGACTCATGGAGAGGATTAGCTCTAACCTACCAAACTAATCTATCGCAGTATTCAGAACATCCAGTACACTCAATTAATGCATACAGAAAAGCCATCTTACTATACAAAAAAATCAAACTTTTTGATAAAAAGGCAGAAACTGAGCACGATCTTGGGCACATACTCGTATCACAATCCAAGTATCAAGAAGCTCTAGAAGTTTTTCAAGAAGCATTAAATTACTATAAAAAACAAGATGATAAAGAACAGATCATTCCAATATCTATTCTTATTGGCAGAATTTATTTCGAGTTAGGTAAAAAACCAAAAGCTAAAGATTTTATGACCAAAGCTATTGAAGAGATGAAAAAATACGATTATTCTCCAGAAAAGATCAATATGTTGAAGCAATCAATTGTTGCAATGTTTAGCAGCTAAATACAATTAAAATAACCTTACATAAGTTGTATCTATCTCATCTGCTGTTACTAATAATTCTATCTCTTTGAATTTTTGAGGAGATCTAATCAAATTATTGAGAAATTCAACATCATAATCTTCAATATGCTTTTCAGATTTAAGCGAAGGCGGAAGAACATGTCCAATTATTTGATATCCTGAGAAGACCTTTTTCTTTTTTTTCAATTCCTTTTCATTCATTGTAGTACCGACTAAAAGTAGAGCTTGTAACTCATCATCTATTGTTACAGTATTGATAACAAAAACCTCTAGATTTTCAAGGATGTCATCTCGTGAATTAGAGTAACGCATAGTGGTTATTGACCTTTGTATTTTGTAGTGGTCTTTTATACTCGGAATGAGCTTGTCAATTATTAGCTCTCGACCAATTCCAAATGCAGCATCTGAGTCCTTTACAGCATTCTTAAACGAGATGAACTTATGTGCTTTAGCTGCAAGATTATCAGTATCAGTCTTTATCCCCAGATTCCTTAGTATTTGCGTTGTCTGAGGTGAAGATTGTAAATCATAAAGCATTGAAATTCCTAAAACTAAAGAGAGTGTGTAAGCATAGTTCTTCTTTATAGTACGTTGATTTTCATCTTTAGTAAAATGCAAAAATTCCTTAGCTTTTTCAAAGAAAATCAATGCATATTGGTAATCTTTGTAATCAGCAATCCCACTTGCTAAGGCTGAATAATAAATTGATTTCTTTCTATTGCTTAGTTTCTCAATAAACGCCTCTATCTCCTTCAAGATAGATTCAACAATCTTCTGTGACAGTTTTATGATACTTAATAATATGGAAAGTCTTCTAGTTGCTTCATAATCATTCTTGAAACGCTTAATTGTTTTAAGAACAAGTTTTGCTCCATTAATAATAGTATCTTGATATTTGTCGACAACTACTAATCCTGGATTTTCTGAAAAAACTTGAAGAAAATAATCCACTGGCATAACTAATTTAGTGTCAGGATAAGGTTTTGATTTAACAATATCAATTACTTCAACACAATAATCAGCTGCTTTAGTGAATTCTTCCTTGAAATAATGCATTAATCCAATATTGATGATACAAAAGACAACATTATCATAGAGCTCATTTGCTTCAGATATTTCTTTTGATTTTAGTAAATACTCCAGAGCTTTATCTTTACCAATCGTTCGATGAATGACAAAAAGCATGTTCAAAACTCTAGTTTGCAATCTAGGGTCATCCAGTTTGTTTGCTATGATATTTGCTTTGTTGACAGATTTCTTAGCGCCTTCGTAATCATTAGCTAACAGAAAGGAATCAGCTAAAGTTAAGTAGAAAAAAGCATCTAATGTTGGACTTACTTGAGGAAGTAATGGTTTAACACATTTGAGGATAATTAAAGCTTCTTTTCTATTTTCTTCATTAAGTAGTTTCTTGCTTTCTACTAGCATATATTCAACAAATTCTTCAATAGTTGTATTCTTGTTCAATTCAAGATGAGACAACATACTTTTGAACTTCTCAGAATTATTTATGCGTTCAAGTAGTTCTTTAGGTTGGACAGATTTAAGGTAATTGTGTAAAGCAACTGTCATTGGATTTCAATGAAAAGTAAGAATTAAATCTGTTTTGTTCTGAGGCTGAAAAAGAAAAAGAGGTTAAAGCCGCTCTTTCAACAATTTATGAAGTTCAGAGAGATTAATAATTTCTTGTTTTCCAGTTATCATATTCCTTAAAGTGACTTTATTTTCTTCTAAATCTCTTTTACCTATGATAATCATCAAAGAGATAGACCTATTAGCCGCATCTTCTAATTGTCGCTTTAATTTCCAACCAAATGGGTTGAAAAGAACTGAAAAATTCTTTCGAAGATCTCTGACTATTTCAGCTGCCTCTAAGAGTATATCATCAGAAATTATAGCTACAGATAATTGAGAAGGATGTTCGTAAGGTGGTGTCCTATTGAGTGCTTTAAGTATTGAGTGTAAAACAGTTTCACCCATACCTATTCCAGTACCGGGGATTTTACCCCCTCCAAGATCTTCTACAAGTCTATCATATCTCCCTCCGCCTGCAATCGCTCTAGCCACAGAACCAGTTCTATCAAGAAATTCGAAAACAATCCCTGTATAATAGTCTAAACCTCTAGCGATTGACATATCAAACTCACAATCTTCTTCTACTCCAAACATCTTGAGATAGAGAATTAATTCAGCTAAGTTATCTATTGTTTTGGTGATTTGTTCATTTACTTCTAGTTTTCGTAGTTCAGAGATTACGTCTTCAGGTTTACCTCTTAATTGTGAGAAGTGGTAGATTTTTATGATTTGTTCTGGTTTCAGATCAGCTTTTTCTAGAGCCTCTTTTACAACTTTTTCTTCTAATTCATGTAATTTGGAGAGATAGGTGGATAGAACTTTATCTTTGTGGATTTGAGGATATTCCTTATTCACATCAATGTCCTGTTGCCAGATTGTTCTAAAATTCTGTGCTTGTTCTTGAGCTTCACTAGCTGAAAATCCTTTCTTTTGCAAATCAGCTTCAATAGCGTTTTGGACAAACTTTCCTTTAGAATCTAGAATTCTAATAACATCTAAGTAATTGGAAATTTCCAGAAATTCAATATAATTCTGTAGGAGTTCTCTGCTGTTTATTACACAAATGAACTCCCCAGTTTTCAAACCAGCTTTTTTGATGATGTTTGTTGAAACAGCTATTATCTCAGCATCAGCTGCTGGATGATCTATTCCAAAGATATCTGCATTATATTGAAAATGTTCCTTGACTCTTCCTCTTTGAGGAGTTTCATCTCTAAAGACTCTTGGAATACTATACCAACGAAGAGGTTTAGGATAACGTTGATGTTGATTAGAGATTAACCTAGCCAAAGAAGGGGTCATTTCTGGTCTAAGAACAAGCTTTCTCTCTTCTCTATCAAAGAGTCTATATGTTTCATCAGCTAGTTCTTTACCTGACTTGTATTCTATTAGTTTAGCAAATTCGAGTATTGGACCTTCGTACAGTTCATAACCAAATTGCTTTGATATGGTGTGCATGGCATTAAAAATCGAATTGATTTCTGCATAGTCTTCAGGATAGAAATCTCGATTGCCTTTGATACCTTTGAGAACTTCTTTAATTTCTGGATCCATGATATAATCAAAGATAGTAGAGATAAAAAATATTTAATTCTATTGTTTCACATTAAAAAATCTCGTCAGTGTCTAAAGTAGAGATTTCAAACATTGGTAATTGTTTCTCTGACCAGAAAGTTTGGTTGTCAATTATATATTTGACCAAATAGCTGGTTAAATCTGATTCAGACAATTCATCCTTCTTAACTCTTAAACCTTGAATTTCTTTGATGAATTCAGTTAATAATTTCATCAAAAGGCTACTTCCTTTGAATTCATCAGTTCTTGTAGTAATTAACCAGCAGGAAATCTTATTATCAGCAGCCATAACAACTTGTCTTCCGCCTATTCTCATATATTCTAAGATTGATTCATTTTTAGGAGCAAATTTGTACCTGATGACAGGAAATGAGCTTTCGTCAACTATTTGTTCATCAGCTGTTTTTATGCTAGCTTCAACGAGACCTGTTTCTGTTTTAATGTAAGCCACAAAATAGTCAACAGTTATTCCAGCTTCAATAAGATTAGTGATAATAGCATTTGCTAACCAATCAACAGTTTTATTTATATTTTTACCAGTTATGGGGGAAATAGGGAGATATTCTATAAGATGACCGTTTGATGGAGTTGTAAAAATATCATTGACTGACTTGATAACACTTTCATCTACTGGTTTATCCCAAGTATTAATTAAAACAAGTACAGGAGAATTCTGTTTAATCCACTTAAGAGCTCGAACAAACCATTCTTGTGATTCATCAAATTTTTCTTCTTTCGTCCCATCGACAACATAAATCAACGCATCTGAACGGGAAAGATAGCTTTGCCAAAGAGAATTACGAAAAGGTTCTTTACCACCCAGGTCAGTTAAACCAAGAGTTAAGCCATTGATTTTAACAATTTCTTGGTTAATGCCATAAGTAGAGTAGGTTTCAGTAATCTCTTCTTGCAAAAGTTTGTTAACAATGGAGGTTTTACCAGCTCCATCTAAACCTGCAATAGATACTGTCATATCTCTACTAGACACTGCTAGACCATTATTATTTGAATTTAGCAAAGCTTCTCACATCTGATATTTAATACACTGATAGTGAACAGCCAGAATACCCCTATATACTAGAATCACTTCTGACTCTTAAAAATTTTTGCAGAGAGGTAAAGATTAAAGTTAGGAGATTTTTGTCAATATTCTAGTAAAAATATCCGCGATTAAAGTTTTATGGATTTTTACGACTGATTCTTCCCTTTTTTATCTGAAGAAAGTAACAAAAGTAGAAAAAATGAGTATATTCACAAGATGGATTCATTGGTTCGCAGGAAATGGAATAGGAGAGTAATGTACTAGAAGGAATAATTAATGGATTACAAAAGGTAACAAAGGCTCAACAGAAACAGTCTCATCTACTCTTATTTTCTTTAGATTTGGATGATTTTTGAAAGAAGACAAATCAAGGGAAAGAAAAGGGTTATCATTCAATATAATGTCCTCTAACGTAAAGCAAGAAGAAAGAGGAGACAAATCAAGGCGTTTTATTTTGTTGAAAGAAAGATTAATATGACGGATAGAATCTCCATCAGAGAGAGGTGAAAAATCTATTTGCTTTAGGGAGTTATCGTTTAATCTTAATATCTGCAGTTTCTTGCAAGAAGACAAAGGAAAAAGCTCTATGTCTTTTAGATTCTTTTTTGTAATTCCTTCAATACGCAGATCTTTGAGTAATTTACAGTCAGATAATGGAGATAAATCAACTGAAGGAAAAAGGTTATTACCAATAACTAAACCTTCTAGCTTTTGACAGCTTGCAAGGGGAGAAAGGTCTAGTGCTTCAATGTTGTTATACCACAGGGAGAGATAACCTAAGGTTGGGTGATTGGCTAAAGGAGATAAATCAATTTCTTTTAAAGAATTGAAACTTAAATCTATTTTTCTAACCTTTATAAGTTTATTAACATTAGTCAAGTCTATATCAACAACAGATTTCTCACGTAATATCAGCTCTTCTGTTTTTCTATCTACTTCTAATTGTTTTTCTCCATCTTGAGTGTAATAAACTATCTTGATTTTTTCTCCCATTTTTTCACCTATGCTATAGTAGTTTTCTGTACATTTAAGCTTTGTGTGGCAAGTTATCAGTAGACGAGTGAAAGTATTCTTTTGATTATTCCAGAACCACTTTTCTCTCATTTTAGCTAATTTTCTACAAATCGTAAATATTATATAATAATGATTAGTCCTTCACATCAGAAAAAGCACACATAAACTCAAACTAAATATGAGGTATTAACTATGTATGGTCAACCAGTTTATATTTTAAAAGAAGGAACTGAACGATCTCGAGGAAAAGATGCCCAACGAAATAACATCACAGCTGCTAGAGCTGTTTCTGAAGCTATTCGCTCTGCACTTGGTCCCAAAGGTATGGACAAGATGTTAATCGATAACTTTGGTGACACAACTGTTACCAATGATGGTGCTACTATCCTCAAAGAGATTGAAGTCAGCCACCCTGCAGCCAAATTTGTTATCGATCTTGCTAAAACTCAAGATCAAGAAACCGGTGATGGAACCACTACTGTTGTTGTTCTTGCTGGTGAATTACTCAAACAAGCAGAAGATCTCTTAGATATGGATATTCACCCCAGCATTATTATTGAAGGTTATAGATTAGCTCGCTTCAAAGCTGGTGAAATCCTTGATGAAATGGCTACCGATGTTCCCTTTGATGACGATAAAACTTTGAAAGCTGTTGCTGAGACTTCTATGGCTTCTAAAATTGTCAGTGGTGAAAAAACAGCACTTTCTGAAATTCTAGTTAAGGCAGTCAAATCTGTTGCTGAAGATAAAGATGGAGAGATGTTTGCTGATATTGATAACATTCAAATTCAGAAGAAGAAGGGTGGAAGTCTTACTGATACCAAATTAATTGATGGTATCATTTTGGATAAGGAATTTGTTCATGCTGACATGCCCAAGAAAATTGAAGGTGTTAAAATCCTTTTACTTGATAAAGGATTAGAACTCAGTAAAACCGAAATTGATGCTAAAATCAATATTACCAGCCCTGATCAAATCCAAGCTTTCTTAGACAACGAACATGATATGCTCAAGGAAATGTCTGATAAAATTATCGCTTCTGGAGCTAACTTAGTTCTTTGCCAGAAAGGTATTGACGACATCGTTCAACACTACTTAGCTAAGAACAAGGTTTCAGCTGTTCGTAGGATTAAGAAGAGCGATATGGAAAAACTCGCTAAAGCTACTGGAGCAAAAATCACTACCAGCTTAGATGATTTAGAGAATTATTTAGGAAAAGCCAATTTTGCTGAAGAAAAATCAATTGGTGATGACAACATGATTTTTGTTACAGGTTGCGATTATCCTAAAGCTGTATCAATAATCATTCGAGGTGGAACTGAGCTTATAGTTGATGAAGCTGACAGAGCAATCCATGATGCCCTTTGTGTTATTCGTCAAGTAATTCATGATAAGAAAGTTGTCCCTGGCGGTGGAGCACCTGAAATTCGTATTAGTCAAAAATTAAATGAATTTGCAATGGGACATGGAAGTAAAATTCAACTTGCTATTGAAAAATTCGCAAAAGCAATGGAAATCATTCCAAGAACTTTAGCTGAGAACGCTGGTCTTGACCCAATAGATGTTCTCTCAGAGTTACATGGAAAGCACTCCCAAGACGGTCATGTATATGGAGTAAATCCATTCAAAGCAAAAGTAGATGATATGGCAAAACTTAATGTCTTTGAACCCATTTCAGTAAAGAAGCAAGCTATCAGTAGTGCTGCAGAAGCTGCAGAAATGATTCTCAGAATTGATGATGTTATTGCTGCCAAAGAACTATCTGGTGGAGGAATGCCTCCAGGTGGTCCAGGCGGAATGGATGAGGATATGTAATATCCTTATTCTTCAATATTTTTTTCAAAAACTAAAAAATTAGAGCCTATAAGTTTTCAAGGCACTTGTAACTTTTTGGAGCATTTCATCAGTGACTTTATCTGATTCCAACTCCACTATTGCTACCCAAGTTGAGTAAGCTGCTTCTCTCACTTCTTTGTTATTGTCTTTCATTCCATCTACGATAATGTCAACTACCTCAGAATTGAGTGTAGAGATTTGACTTTCTTTCTTTGTTCTGATAGGAGTGTAAGACATTTTCCCCGTGAGAAGTAGATATAGAATCTTTAAAAAGTTTTTTCAAAATCGTCAAAAACAAATGTTTTACCGACAAAAATAGCTTGTTATAGTTAAAAATGTAATGCAATAAGGAGAAGAAAAAAAAGAGTGTATTACTCCTTTACTTTTTGTGCGACTTTTTTACCTAACTCTTTTGCTTGTTGAAGAATTTCGTCGGTCGGTGCACCTCTGAATTCAAGTAAAGGTTCCACTACTTCCCAATCCAACTCTTGCACATGGTCTGCTGCTTGTTGTAAGGCTCTACCACTCCACATCGAAGAACCAAAGAATCCTACGATCCTCTCTCGCAAATCTTTTCTCTTTATCAAATGAAGATAATAAGAGGTGTTCAGAAACGGACCTCCATCATAAGTTGGAAAACCTAAAATTACTCCTTTATGTTTCCAAGTTTCTTTTATAAGATAACTAAGATGATCTTTTGAAAAATTAAGAACAGTCATAGGAACACCTTCTTCTTTGACCCCTTCAATTACACTATTAACGACTTTAGCTGTGTTACCATACATAGAACCCCAAATAATAGTTACTCCAGGTAGTGCCATCCTTTCAGATAAGCGAATGTAAAGATCAATTATTCTCTGAGGATCTTTTCTCCAGATAAGTCCATGAGCAGGTGCAATTATCTTGATATCGAGTTGGCTAAGTTTATCCATCGCTTTTTTAACATATTTAACATATTTTGCAACTATATTACTAAAATAACGGATGGTTTCTTCATAAAATATATCGGGATCACATTCATCGTCAAACAGACCAAAATCAAGTGCTTTATATGAGCCAAAGGCATCACAAGCGAAAAGAATTTTCTCTTGATTATCATAGGTTATCATCGTTTCTGGCCAGTGAACTAAAGGATCCATATAGAAAGTTAAAACTCTTCCACCTAAATCAAGAGTATCGCCTTCATCAACTGTTCTGATATTATCGGTTATACGATAAAGTGTATCAAGCATTCCAGAAGCTTTGTTTGAACAGATTATTTGTGCATCAGGAGCTTTTTCAAGAAGTCTAATAATAGAACTGCTATGATCCGGTTCTATGTGATTCATAACTATATAATCGATTTTAAAATCTGTAATTTCTTCCACTTTTTTTAGAAATTCATCGACAAAAGGGATTTTCACTGTGTCTATTAAAACTGTTTTTTCTCCTTTTACAATGAAGCTGTTATAACTAATACCCTCTGGTATAGGCCAGAGGCCTTCAAAAAGTTCTGTTAAGTGATCATTCACTCCAACATAATAAACATCAGGTGCTACTACTTGCATTTTTATTCACTCATATCATTTTTAATTATTAAGAATTTGAAGACAATCTCTTTAATTTAATCATGTAAAATCTCAGTAAATTTGTTTAAAAACATTAGGTTTTCTCGAACATTTAGGTAAAAATCTTCTTGTAAACCAAAATTCTTAAAGTGTTTAATATAAATCTATCTTTGTAGAAAATGGAACTCAAGGGAATAGATAAGAAGATAATTGAAAAGATTGAGAAAAAAGATCTTACTATTGAAATGGTTGCTGTATCCACTGCAGAAGAGCTTTCTACTCAAATAGAAATTGAAGAAAAAGAAGCTAAAAAAGTCATAAAAACTGCACAAGAGGAATTGGGAATTCAACCGATGACTGCTCTTAAATTTCTAGAACATGAATCAAAACGAGGGAAGATTACTACTTCCTCTACTGAATTCGATTCAATTCTAGGAGGAGGTATTTGGACTCAAGAACTTACTGAAGTTGCAGGTTCTTTCGGTAGTGGAAAAACTCAGTTATGCTTTCAGCTCTGCTTAAATGTTCAATTACCCGAAGAAGAAGGCGGTTTAGACGGAAATGCGTTTTTTATAGATACAGAAAGAACATTCTCACCAAGAAGAATTGTTGAAATCGCATCTTATCGAGATTTTGATGTGGAAAAAGCTTTGAGCAACATCT
>Ga0315550_1000156_pt1 | contig 40520 bp, 43 predicted proteins | sample SalMarSW160190MG_2_FD_203100 | JGI IMG/M metagenome (GOLD analysis project Ga0315550, IMG submission 203100) | Salt marsh sediment microbial communities from the Plum Island Ecosystem LTER, Massachusetts, United States - Salt Marsh Sediment SW1601-90 ...
GGAACTTAATTTCAAAAAGCCCATGTTCGGGTCTCTAACAGTCTGTTTGCCCATCACTGCAGTCAAAGAAGTCGGCGACGTAATAACCCTCAACAAATCCCTAATAGAATTCAAAAACCTAAAAGAGTGCAAAGCAGAGTAAACAATAAAACAACTCTCTTTTTTTAATTATTGCATACAAACCTAAAGATATATTGTTATATCTTGAGAAGATTTTGAATGGGTTAGCGCGCGCTCTAACAGAAACAGCTTGTATTGTAGCTTCTGTTATCTGTTCGATACTAGCCACTTTTTCTTCTTGCTCAGGAAAAAAACGCCTATGACGAATAGCCCCAGCAATCCTAAGACTACTGGAAAAATGTCAGCACTCGAGAAGTTTCCTATCAGCAAAACTGCCGCTATCACTATCAAAATTATTCCCACCAACAACGCAATTTTTTGGAACATTATACTTCACATGTTGATTAGCCCGCGTACGCTATATACGCTTTCTATTAAGCGCACGCGAATCTGCTTAGCGCGGGTGCGTGTTATATGTTTTAGCATTATAATGGGGGTTCTTAGCCCCGCAGTTTCCACAAAATTTCTCCGTTATAGCTATAGGTTTCTTGCATTTTTCGCATTCGTACAGTAATTGCGTGCCACAATTCGTGCAGTATTTCTGCTCCATGTTATCTGTTCCGCATACACACCGAACCATACTCAACAACCAGATTACTAGTGTCTGCTCCACGGTTTAAAGTTATTCTACGGGTTAAGTTATTCTATAACAGTCCACCAATGTAAAACAATAGTTCCTGAGAAAATTTTGAATGAATTAGCGTGCGCTATTGCTGTAACTGTTTTGCTTTTTTAGAATTGAGCCCGCTAATTTGAACCACCCAATTCAGGTAAGTCCGAAAATCCCCTGAAAGTACCAGAGAAGGTTCCACATAACAGTGGAGACTGCAGTTTTGGCAGTTCTGTGTTTCTTTCCAATTGAATTCAGAGATTGCAGTTTTTATGCTGGTTTCAAAAATCGAAACGCTATTTGCATATTCGTTCCGAACATAACAGGGCAGAACTAAATTTCCCTCTGGACTAACGTTAACTGATGCCCAAGGTTTACACTTCCAGTTTTTCCCTTTTGCAATGACTTTAAAATAGCTGACTGAATTTATAAGAGGATGCCCATTCTTCTTCATCTCAGCAAGTTTTCCAGCAATCTCTCTGACTTCGCGACGGGCAGGTGCAGACGCCTTGACGTTGCAGTACTCATACGCCACAGCCACAGATATTCCTGCATCCAATTCCCTTGCCAACCTCACCAAATCTTCAATCTCATGGATGTTCTCAGCCATTATCGTCGTGTTGATTGTCACTGCAACCTTCCCTCTGGACGCCATTATACCTCCTACCGCTTTTCTAAAACAACCACTAACACCTCTAATCGCGTCATGAGTTTTTTCTAGACCATCTAACGAAACATAGACGGCGCCGTTTATGTATGGGGCTATCTCGTCTATTCTGGACTCTAGGAGAGTCCCATTAGTGACAAGGCTAGTGTGTAAAGGCAGCGACCGAGAAAAAGCAAGAATTTCCACCAAATCATTTCTCAGAAGAGGCTCTCCGCCTTCAAAAGCGATCCCGCAAACACCTGAATCGTAAATTTGTCTTAGAATTGCTTTTTCCTGCTCTATACTAGAATCGCTGCTCGGTTTTTGCCAGAAGGGGCACATCTTGCATCGAAGATTACATTTATATGTTAATTTGTGCCCACAAAACAGCGGGACCCTTCTTCCAAACAAGTTTAATATTAGCCCACGATAGATTCTCAGCCCTAGCCACAACGTTTCTTGATAGCAACCATTGTTTTTTTCTTCAACGAAATAGTTTGAAAACCGCGTCATCCTTGAGATCACTTAAACACATATTTGCACAACCACACTAATAAAAATAGGTTCGTTTCTCAATACCAAAGGTAGTGTGCGTCCTAGACGTGGCTGGTTATTTCTGCGTATGCGCTGACTGAGTCTATGTTTGTGATTTTGACTTTCACGTGGTCTCCGTGTTTAGCGTTGCTTATGAAGACTATGAAGCCTTTGACGCGGGCGATGCCTTCTCCGTGCGGGCTTATTTGGCTGATGTGCACTTCGTATTCTTCGCCTACGGTGACTGGGCAGTTTCCTCTGTCGCCTTTGTTTTTGGCGTTTCTTGGGCTTCTCTTTCTAGGACTGATCGGACATTCTCTCCACTGTTTTATGCGTTAACGGTTATTTTTAACGTCTTTCGTAGCTTAAGCTTTACGCATAAAATTGGCTGTGACGTTCAACAATTTAATCAGATGCGCGTTAAAACATAACCACTCTTCCTTCTGTTGCGTGTGGCGCGCTGCAACAAAAAGGATGACTTCAGCAGAAGGCATCGTGAGACTTCTCATGTTTGACAGTATAGAATTTCTACAGGAAATGAAGTCGATAACGCGAAGCCTTTTTGTCAAGAAGGCGCGCTACTAAGTGTTTTCATTCCAGATTTCTGATAATTCCAAGGGAGTCATGCTCTCCATAATTAGTAATCCCATCAAGGTGCTTTCTTTAATGACATCAAAATCCATCATTCCGTTTTCTATAAGTGACTTAGCCGTATTCGAGAGCCCTACCCAAGCATCAAAATCGTCAAGGGTTAAACCAATGCCTTTCAACCCAGAATGGATATCCTCTTTCGGTATTCCATACTTTTCTAGAAATGGGGCAGCGTCTCTTTCAATAATTTTTGCTCTTTTATCGAAGACCTCTTTCCATTCGGGATTCCATTTTTTAGGCTTTTTCAGAATCAGTAGAACAGCTATTATTCCTTTAAATCCTAAATACCATTTCTTGTCTTCTCTGCGTATAGATTTTTCCTCAATTTCTGGATTAAAGAGGTATTTTGCAAATCTTCCTTCAAATTTGTCTTCTAATTGGTCTACCCTTGTGAAGAATAGCGTTTCTTTATCGATAAATGATAAGAATTTTGTGAAATCCATATAGCGCCATATTTTTATGTTCTCATCGGGTGGCGGCGTAAAAACTGGATGTTTCTCATACATGGACGTTATTCCCATATTGACCTAGTGTTTATGGTTTAGGTTTGTAGAAAAAACTTTTGGTTGCGCTGAAAAATGAAGAAATTTGAAGGAGCTACGCTGGTTTTTTGAAATACCATACGCCGTTTTCATGTCCTACTAATACGCAGTCGTTTTTGATGGCTTGTTGGATTTCTTCATCTGTGGTGCATTTAATGGGTATCCATTCGATTTGTTCATCTTCTGTTATGTATTTCTCTGTGCTTCGTGCGTCTTTGTGACCTAAGATTTTCTTAACGTGTAGAAAGTTGTGGCTGGATAGTTTGTATTCTCGTGTGCCTTTTCGTCTGCGAAAATCATAGAGTTGCACTTGTTTGAGTTCGGGCAGGTCGTATTTTTTGGCAAGGTTGTTTCGTGCGTGTCTGTAACTTGTGCTCAGGATGTCTGAGGTTGTTGGAAAGATTATGCTTTTGGCGTTTAGGTTTTCACGTTTGATATATCTTTTCAATAGTTCTATGGTGTCGGGTTTTAGTTTGCCTTCTCTTCCTATTGTGTGCTTGGCTCCTGTAAGGCTTATTACTCCTGTTGTTAAGTCTATGTCTTCCACTTTTAGCCATGTTAACTCGATAGGTCGTTGTCCTAAATCTCTGAACATTTTCAATTTTAGATTCAATGGAAATTTAACGTGTTTTATGATAAACTGCACTAATTCTTCTTTTGGTGCTCTGCGTTTTTTGTCTTTGCGTTTGTAAAAGGGTTTGTTCCATGTTAAGCCTAAGGACTTGATTGCTATGTTGTAGGATTCTATTAGGTTTTCTTTTCTCGCGTTTGATACGTCTTTGTTGGCTATGTATAGTTTTACTTCTTCGGGTTTAGCTGTGTTACAGTTTCGCTCTAAGTGTTTCAGTTCTTTTACTACTCTCTGGATGGTTGTTGGTTCGTAGGCTTCTTTTTTCATCCAGATTATTATGTTTGTTATGTTGAGTTTTCCTATGTCTGGGGGGTCTTGGTTCTCCTGTTGGAGTTGTTTTAATAGTTCTCGGACGATTTTTGGGTTCATTTTTCATCTTTCCTTTTCACCAAAACCCTAAAAGCACTGGAACGGTGTTTGATTCATTGGGGGATGATGTCGCCGTCCCAGTCTGATCGGGAAAGATGACGAATGTGATGGACAGACCCCTCTAAGAAAAAACGTTACGCCCGATTCTTCCGTTCTAAATCAGCGCCAAAACTAAGAACAACAGGCACTCAACGATGACAGAAAAAAGCAAGATAATGTGGCTTACCGCGACATGCAATCAATCATTTTGCTGCATGTTAAGCATTCTTCGGGTATGGGCGTGTTTTTTGGACGCTGCTTCAAGTACCCGAGATGATGCGCGCAAGCCACACTCTCTTCCACATCGTCTTCAATTTTCATCTCCAAAGCTTCTTCCGCTTCATCTACCGCCTCGTCACCTTCCAGGTTTTTCGGCTGTTCTAAACTGCCCACTTTTGAAAGGCATTTAGGACAGGCATAGTACTCCTCCACTATAAAACCTGAGGAAACCATTGCCAAAAGCGGTGTTTTGAACTCTTCCCCGCAAGTGCTGCATCTGGAGATTGCAGGGGTTGTTGAGACCCGGCTGCTTTCGATTCCAAACTTAAAGGAAGTGATATTTCTTTCCATTTTTAACCCTCTGTGGAGCATATTCAGAGTATCTGAAATGCCCATATTTAATAAACCTTTTTGTGCACAAGTACAACAAAAATACAAAAGAAAAAATGGGCCGAGCCGGATTCGAACCGGCGATCTTCGCCGCGTGAGGGCGACGTCCTAACCGGGCTAGACTACCGGCCCATAGCATTTCTGGATTCAAAATACTAATCAGCCCTTCATAAAACCTTTCCCTAAACGCAGCAAACAAAATTCAAGGTGCACCATATTGAACAGGTCAGAAAAAACCGAAAAACTCTACAAGAACGAACATTTCCTACTATTTCTATGCTTCCTAGCTAGCGCTCTAATAGGATACTTCCTCACACACCAAGTCGTATTGTTCGGCAATTAAAATTCCTGAACAACAACTTTTTTTACCTCTTTAACCCAAGGCGCAGGTACAGTTTCGTCCCTGAACCACCTCAGCACTTCGTCCCCAATCGCATTATTTGAAGCCACAACGCTTTCATCAACCAACTCAACAGTAATAATCGCCATTTTACCCATAATGATTCAACCTCCAGACAAGAAAAGAAACGGGTTTCATTATTAAGCAATGTTTCCTTTCCCAAACTATAAAAACCTCAGAATCCGAACACAAACACCCCGCGAAACTTTACGTTTTTCTTGATTACAAGCAGGCTGACTTAAAATTAACAACCTTTATCAACCAAAAGGGGGCATGTCAAATAGTGCTACTGAAGGCTAAAAAATGGGAAAGCACCCTGCAAGTAGGTTGCGTATTTTCAAAAAGGACAATTGAGTCGTGAGGTGGCAGCATTGAAAGAAAAGTATCATAAAAACCGAAGCCTTCTGGCAATTTTGGCCTTCTCTCTACTCTTGGTTCTGATAGTGCCAAAGATTCATTTTTCTGCAGCTGACGATGAATTATTACCCAATTTTGTTCTAATTTATGACCAGCCTTGGCTATACCAAAACGCAAGCATCCTCGACCTTGGACATAGACAAGAACTGCTTAGCGATTTATCAACAGCGAACTGCAAATATGTTGTAGTTTTTATCGGCTACTGGGATGCCACTGACCCGACTAATCCACTAATCTATCCTACGTCTGGTGCTGCAAGTGGCGCACAAAACTATGTTCGCGCTCCAACGTTCTACCAAGACCTAATCACGCAACTGCACGGTATAGGAATTCAAGTTCTTTGCTGGCTAGAAGACGGCGTCGGAGAAATGGACATAAGCCCGTCAAACACACAGCAAAAAATCATTCCCAAAATTCGTGAAGCCGTGAACATAGGCTTTGACGGTTTCAGCGATGACATGGAAAGCTGGCAAGGAATGACAGGTAACATGACGGCAGACCTAAACACTCAAATCGCGTATTTGGAGTCAATAACCGATGCTTTACACGACATCGGCAAAATACACTGCCCGTTCACAGGTCAAGATTGGACACAGTACCTGAACTCACGGCTGGATAACGTGGACTTTAATCTTCAAATGTTCTACGGTGCAAACACCGTCTTGCAGCAGAGTTCTCAGGTTGACCTGTTTTGGCAAGAAGAATTCGGGCAACTTGACCAAAATACGCCACCAGCCGCGCCCGTCATAATCGGCCTAATGATATACAGCGGCAACACCGCTCCTTACGATACAATGTCGGGACAAATTCAAAAACTAAATCAACTAATCGCAGATTATCCACACCCACAACTCTACGGCTTCTTCATCTGGATATACGAATACATGAACGACGATGATTGGGCCGCGTGGAACAGTTGGGTGAACACTTTCCCTGATAAGGACATACCTCCAAACCCTACACCGTCACCTTCACCCTCACCTACCCCATCGCCATCTCCAACGCCAACACCCTCGCCTACGCCAACGCCTACACCCACCCCAACACATACTCCATCTCAGACCCCCACATCCACCCCGGAAATCCCAGAATTTCCAGCTCCACTGATCACATCAATTTTATTCGCTGCAACGCTATCGGCTGGGTTAATTTACAAAAGAAAACGTAAATAAGCACGGAAAAACATCAAACAGTAACCGAAAATTATTCACGTTGCCGAGGTAGCTCAGCCTGGGAGAGCGCTCGGCTGAAGACCGAGTCGTCGCCGGTTCAAACCCGGCCCTCGGCATTTAAATTCGAAAAATTTCACGCAGCAACCCCATCTTTTCGACCTTGCTTACCGCAAATTTTTAGAATAGATACACACATAATATCAGTCCGCGTTTCGTTGAGAGGGAGAAAAACTTGATAAAGAATAAAATGCTGAAAATCGTATTAATTGGAATACTTTTCTTTTCAATCCTGAACATAGGCGTGGTGTTGGCAGAGGAATGCCCAACATGCCGTGGAGCAGGGAAAATAGTTTGCCCCGAATGTAAAGGTACTGGCAAAACTTCGGCTGGTGAACAGTTAGGGGCCTGTTCGACCTGCCTCGGATCGGGTGTGGTGGAGGCCTCAGTCTCCAATAAGGGTGCCTCAGCCTCATTAAGCGATGAAAAAGTGATTGTCACGGCAAGTTTTCAAAATAACGAGGAGGTTGGAGTGTATGGGAATGTTGTTGCAGAGGTGGATGGAAGCGCCACAACGTACAAAAGTTCCTCAGAGAGAACTTACTTTCCACCCCAGGAAAACGTCCAGGTAACTCTCACTATTGAAGGCATCTCAACAAATGATTACAGGTATCTTAACTCGCAAATGTATCTGCGCGTGCGCGCCAGCGTGTCTGACGTCGACGAAATAACTTGTCCAGATTGCGGCGGCACTGGAATAGCGTACTCTCAATCAGAGGACTGCCCATATTGCGATGGAACAGGATTCATAACCTGCCCCGACTGCGACGGCACTGGTATCCTAACTGAAGACGGAACCTCACGGCAGCAAGCGGAGGCTCCTTCATTTGCTTTTGATGGTGCCATCATTGGCGTGGGTGTTGTTGCCGCTGCGGCTGTAGTTGTAGTTTTTGCGGTTAAGAGGAAGAAAATGTCGGAAAAAGACCTGAGAAAGCTTTCAGCCACTGAATTTCAAAATTGGGTTATTCAAAGGTTTTCGGGGAAAGCTGCTTCAGTAAGAGACTCTGGCATGGGCATAGATGGCTATATGTCTGGTGGGAACCCCCTTCACATTGAGCAGGCCGATAATGTGGACAGAAACGTGATTGAGCGCTTTGCGGCTGCAATGGGGCGTATAAAAGCTTTGAACGGAACAATTGTTGCGTTCAGTTTCAGTGACGATGCATACAGAGGAATAACCAGAGCGCGACTAAATTACAGAACTGAAATACGAATGGTAACGGTTAAGGAGCTAACTGAAAGAAAAGTGGCAGCTCTGATGTAGCTGCATCCGCTTCACCTTTTTTTGAAGTATCTGCTAACCATCTGACAGAAGGTTTGCCTATGATACATCAGGTACCGTTTTTTGACACAAGTCGGGAATGAACACTTTTCCTTTCCATTCCGCGGAGCTTTTGATCATACCATCTTCTAATTTAATTTGCCTTTCCGCATAATCTGCGATTTCTTGCTCATGGGTAATGACGATGATTGTAGTTTTTGTTTCCTCATGGAATTTTTTGAGCAACTCCATAACTTGTTTTCCCGTCACAGAGTCCAAATCCCCTGTGGGTTCATCAGCAAATATTACTGTTGGATGATTGGTTAACGCACGTGCTATTGCTACCCGCTGCATTTGTCCCCCACTCAACTGCGCTGGATACTGTTTCGCCTGTTTATCGATGCCCACTCCGCTCAAAAGTGCCTTTATCCGCTCTCTCAAATTTTTGCTTAGCCCCGCTAAAACAGCTGGCAAAGCCACGTTCTCAAGAGTTGTAAAATGCGGCAACAGCGCGTAACTCTGGAAGATAAAGCCCATTTCCAACAATCTAACCTTGGATTTAGTTATGTCGCTCATCTTGTGCAGGTCTTTTCCGCGAAAGAGAATTACCCCTGCGTCAGGTGCATCAAGACCAGCGATACAGTTCAAAAGAGTGGTTTTTCCAGCGCCAGAGTCACCTACGATCGCAGCAAATTCGCCTTTTCTGATATCCAGATTTACTCCACGCAGGGCATATACCGTTGTCCGTCCGAGATTGTAGTTTTTTATCAGACCACGTACAGAAATAATCTGGTCATCTGCTGCTTCAATCATGTTAGGCTTTTTTGAATCGAAAAGGCAGGTATTGAAGTTGAAATAGGGAAGGTCCGCTCCGAAGAAATCTGACCACATCTTTAAAAGCTCAGCTTCAACAAACAAGTCAGTACTTAACTCAGCCATGTTAAACAAGCCAAGCTTGAATTCCTCAACAGATTTAGCGATTTTGACATCGTTCTTTTTTTGATCCAAGTAATCGCGAACGTAAATCTGGCACTGTTGAAGTTTGTGTTCGATTCCAGTAAGCAATTCCTTTCCGCAACCAATTTCTGAAGCCATTTCCAAGATTTCACCAGTTAGGTCCACTGAGTCATTCTTCAAGGGGTATTTGATTAGAGATTCTTTCACGACTTCAAACAAACTGAAAATTCTAGAAATCGTTTTTTCCACGTCTTGCAATCCGCTGAGTTTCGCGGACAAAATTCGTAGAAAAAGCTCGAGTTTTTCCTGCAACTTCTGGTTCGCAGTCTTATAATGCTTCCCTCGAATTCCAAGTTCCAGTTTTTCCAAAGCTTCATTCATTTCGCGTAAGCGGTCATTGGTGGGTTTCAAAAATACCTTAAAGAAATTTAGAATCAGTAATTTGTCCACTAAACTTGCCAGTTTCGTTTGAAATTCAGAGTTGCTACCTGCAAATATAGGGTTATCAAATCCTGAGAGAGCAAAACGAAATTCATGAGCTTCCTCAAAATCCCAAAATGCCACGTAGCTTCGTGACTGGATTTCACAGTATTCAGCGGGTAATTCTTCGCTAATCTTCCTGAGATTCTCTTCAAATGCTTTAGCTATGTTTGGATCTATCTCTCCTATGAAGTCTTTCACAATTTTTGACGTTTCCCGTAGTTCTTGCTTTTTTCTCAATTGCTTTTGCATGTTTGCTCTGTTGTTTCTATAGTACTTTGCAAAAAGTTTGCGCGGGCCCTCTTCTTCAATTTTCTCAATGATTTTTGAATCCATGTTCTTTTTCAGGGGTTTTTTGCCGGAAAGGAAAATGAACGTGTTCAGTTCTTGGCTAGCAATGGCTGTTCTTGATGCTTTTAGACTTTTTCTGACTTCTGTAGATAGTTGTTTCTGAAGTTTTGCATTGCTTGAGCGCAATGATTTGTCTATAAGGGCTGCTGCATAGACTTTCATTGGGTTTCCTCCTGCTTCATCATGTATCCTTGTTCGACGTTCGCGATTTTTCCATCCGCCATGTGAATTATGTAATCGCATTGTTCTGCAATCCAACGGTTGTGAGTGACGATAACGAGAGTTTGCTGATTAAGCTTGTTTATTCGGCGAAACAGTAGCATAACGTCAGAGCTTGTTGTCGAGTCTAAATCGCCCGTTGGTTCATCGCCGAGTATGAGGGCGGGCTGGTTGATTAACGCCCTTGCAACTGCCACTCTCTGTTGTTGCCCTCCTGAAAGTTCTGAGGGTAGATGGTAAAGTCTGTCGCCCATGCCAAGTTCTCTTAGAAGCATTTTTGCCTGTTCTCGAGCTAAACTTGCTTTCACTCCTTTGAGCAACAGCGGCGTCTCCACATTCTCTACAGCTGTTAAGAATGGGAAAAGGTTGAATAACTGAAAAATAAAGCCGATGCTATCCCTGCGAAAGGCGGTCATTTGGCTGTCTGACAGGGTTTCCGTGTTTATGCCATCAATTATGACTTTTCCGGCTGAACTGCGGTCCAAATGACCAATCATGTTGAGGAGAGTTGTTTTTCCGCATCCGGAAGCGCCCATAATTGCCACCATGTCGCCTTTTCTAATAGTCACATTTATGCCGCGAAGAGCGTGAACTTCATTTGTTTTTCCTTCATTGTAGCGTTTATGCAGTCCTGATATCACAAGGATTGGCTTTCCAGCCTCTTCGATAACAAGATTCGGTTTTTCCTCGGCTATTTCAGTCATGCTATCAACCTCTTTATCCTACATACCTTAGAGACTCAGCTGGAGGAATTCTTGATGCAAGCCATCCTGGAACGGCTCCTGCACCTAAAGCAATCAGGGTGATTAGGGACAAATAGATACACAAGTCGCTCCATGGAATTACTAGCGTAGCATTTTGCATGTTAGCAAAGCCAACGCTAATAAGTAAACCATTGACGATGCCTATGAGTAAACCGATAACACCTAGCACAACTAATTCCAGCAGCACCGATGTCATAACCTGCGTCTTTGGGAAACCGATTGCTCGCATCATTCCAATCTCTCGTTTTCTTTCAGCCACGTTGCGGACGGAAATTATGCCCATTCCAACTGCGCCGATAACGAGGCCAAACGTCACGTATATCTGCAGGAAAGAAATCAGCCTCGTAACCATCTCCATAGAGGCTTCAACTTTTGAGTAAAGAACCGTTGCGCTGGCGACCACGAAGTTGTCGTTGACTAAAGCTCGATAGCCCTGATCATTGGTGTTGGTGAACTCTTCAATAGCTTGGGCAACTGACGCGATTCGCTTGTCATCGATGGCGTAGCTGGTTTTAATCAGGTAATAATCAAATTGATCTGGGGTCCTAGACGCTGAAGCCATGTTTGTTTCCGCGAAGAAGGCGGTTTGGTTTGCCCACTGTTCAGGGAGGTATATCATGCCTAACGCCGCAGAAATATCTCCATTACCCCCACCTAACCCTGACGACGCCATGGGGAACCCCCCTGCACGTTGAGAATCCAATTTTCCGCCGATGGTGAAAGCCTGATATGTTGGGACGCCAAAATTCGACGTGTTCATTGGCAGCCAAATTTGCATCCCTAAGGGTAATATGAAGGAGTCGGTGAACACTATGGGGTTTTCAATGACGTTGCCATTTCCATCCCTGAGCATGCTAACTCCTTGCAAGTCGTCGCCGCCGAAACCGCTAAGTGCGCTGGTGATGTCAACGTCGCCGAGATCATTTTCTCCTGAAAAGAACGAGAGCATGTCTAATGAAACATTGTAAGCAGGCATTCTGTAGTCAGTATCGAAAAACAGGTCCCATGATTTTTTGGACAGGTCTATCAATTCTTCATCACTCATGTCCGTGCTTGTGTTTTGACGAACACCATCGGGGAAGCTGCTTAGGTAGAAATCGTAGCGCCAATCACCTGTGGACGCGTTGGTGGCGTTTCCTCGAATTTGTTCAGGATCAAGTTCGGCAACACCGATGGGAAGCAGGTCTGTGCTTGGGTTGTATCCGCTTGATTGCGGGTTTTTTAGGGCGGTAAACTTTGTGAAGTCCGTGGTTGAATGATAAGTTCTTAACCCTATGACGTCTGTTATTGAGGGGTCTATTTTGTACAGTTCTTCTGTGTATGAAGTTCCGTTCAACATCAACTCTGGCTTGTTTAGGGATACGAAAAGGTCTATTCCACGGGAGTCTTCTTCGGTTTGGGCGACTGTGCCTAGGTTTGTGGGGATTAACGTGGCGACTAAGACGTTTAGGGTCAATATGACGGCGAATATGGCAAAAGTCAAGGTGGAACGTGATTTATGAGATGAAATCAAAGCGGGAGATATCTGGGCTACACCTTCAAACCCTCTTATTTTGATTATTATTCTTCGTAACCCTCGCATCACCGTCGGAAGGTTTAGTGCAACAAACAGAACGGAACCGATTATGGTTTCGATAATTCCAATCATCAGAATTTCCACTGAAATGTCAGTAATGTTGGGTATCCAGTTGCCCATGGCCACAACAAACAGGATGGCGGGCATAACCCACAGAGCGATAGCGGTAATGTTGAATGCTTTCACGCGGTCAATAAAGTGGGAAAGTACTATTCCAAGACCAGCAGAGAGCAAACCAGTACCGATGAGAATGGTTTGCCATTCGTCTAGTGTGTCCCAGCCTTCGCTGCTCCATACGACTTGGGCGCTTGTATCAAAAACACCGTTGATTGAGATGACAAGACATCCTCCTATTAAGGCTAAAATTCCGAGGGCTACGAAGTTGCGGTTTGATTTCTCTTCAAATGAAACTTTTATTCCTCGTAGTGCTTCGACGATGTTTACGCGTGATGCTCTCAGGGCAGGCAATAGTCCTGTTATGATGCTTAAGGCTACTCCGATTATAACTGATAAGATTACAACTTGCTGGGAGATTACGGGCTGGACGCTGAGCTCTCCTGTTCCGAACAAGCTTACTAGATACAGTGCAACTGCTTGGCCGAATGCTAATCCTCCAGCTAAACCCAGAAGTCCGCCAAGGATTCCTTGGAAGATGTTTTCTATTAGCATTGATTGGAAGATTCCGCGTTTGTTTTCACCTACTGCTCGCAGGACTCCTATTTGGAATTCTCGGTCTTCCACGCTCATGAGTTGAATGTTGGTGATTAATAGAACGCCTGTGATCATTATGAGGAGACCTAGTGCGGTTAGCATGCTGCTTAGCAGGGTCATGATGAACTCTGCAACGTTGAAGAAAGTTAGGCGGGGTGCGCTTACGCGGTATATTTTGCTGGAGCCGTTTGTAAGAGGGTTTGTTTGTTCGGGGGTTGCGTTTTTCAGCGTATCGACTTGTTCTTTGAGGTAGTCTTCGCTTATTTCTGTGGTGAAATGATTGGTTTTTAGTGCGATTAGGTAAGTGCTGATTTGGTCTTTTTCGTGCATGGGAGTTTGCAAGCTTAACCAGTCTTGAAGGTGTTCTATGGCGAAGATGACTCCTATGTATTGAGAGCCTATTCCTGGGCGTTTTGAATCAAACACGCCGACGATGGATAATTCAACGTTGGCGGTGCTGTATGCTGGAATGGCTGTTGGCAGTCCCGTGACGGTGTCGTTTACGATTGATATTGTAATGTTTGTAAACTCGGTTTTCAGAGTAACTGGAAACGGTGTTTCTTTTTCTAATCCAAGATTTTCTGCAAGGCTGCTTGATATGAGGATGCGTGATTTGTCAGCTAAAAAGTCGGGGAGGTTCATTTTCTCTCCCGTTTTCCATTCGTAGAAAGAACCGAACACTTCTGGAAAAGCAGTGTCAATTCCGGCTGCCTCAACTGCAGGGTCAAATTGGGAACCCACATTCACGGGTATCTGAGTGGAAAGTTCGGGCATGATTCCAACCGCGTTTGGCACTAACGCGGTTATTTTTTCTTCTTCAGCTGCTGTTAATTTAGCTCCAGCGGTGGCGTTGGATACGCGAATATCTACTTCTCCTTCGCCTTGGAGTAAGCTTGTTAGGAACGAGTTTTTTAGGGTGTCTGTGGTGATTTGGATGCCAACGAGCAAAGTTACTCCTAGAGTTACGGCGAGGATGGCGCTGATGTTTTTTGTTTTTCTTCTTCCCAAAGCTCTCCAAGCAATGGTAAAGCTGGCTTTAAGTCCCGTTTTGACACCACCTTTTTCTCAGCGGAATGGTTTGAGGCAGAGAATCTTCTGGGGCGAAAGAAGTTGACGCTTCTAAACGTCTATTTTCTGATGCAATATTTTGCGGCGGATTGCGTGTATGGTTTTGTTTGTCCCTGTTTGTGTCCAGATTGCATCCTCTCTGCGTTTTTTAAGTGTGATTCTCTTTAGCTGCGGATAACTTCATGCCGTATCGTACGATATGTCAGTTACCTTTAATTTACAGAACGTGTATCAGCCGCAATTCATAAGCCTTATGGACTATGAATAAACTTGCACTATCCAACATGCCAACTTCTCGAAGTAGCGCTGTCTTGCTAAATAACATGGGCAATCTTGCCTTAAAGATTTTAGGGGAAAACCTTCTTCAACTTACTCGTGGGAATTGGGTTCCAGTACGATTTTTAAAGAGTTTTCCGCTTGCGCTGCCAGCTTGAAGCCTTCTGCGGCTTGTCTTAAGCTGAGCCTGTGCGTAATCATGTCTTTAACGTTCAGTTTTCCCGTCGCCAAGACCGCCAAGGACTGCTTAAGGTCGGTTGGGGCTGCACCGTAGGAGGTTTTGATTGTTATTTCGTTTCTCCAGAACTGGTTTATGGGCACGGGAATCTTCACGGTTGGGTCGGGCACCGCGAAGAACAGGATGGTTCCGCCTTTATCCACGCACTCCAACGCGGTTAGAGCCGCTTGCGTCGCACCCGTGCAAACTACAACTTGATCAGCCAGTCTTCCGTCGTTTAGCTCTTTCAGTTTTTGCGGAAGGTTCTCTTTCGCGTCAAGGGTGTGGTCTGCGCCGAATTTCTCCGCCATCCGCAGCCTGTCGAAGTTTATATCGGCCACGAAAACGCGTTGGACACCGTTGAACTTAGCCAGTTGCGCGTGCAAAATCCCGGATACTCCGCTTCCGATTATCAGCAGCGAATCCTCGTGGGCTATTGCTGCGAGCCGTTGTCCCCTGATTGCGCAGGCTAACGGCTCAATGAACGTGCCTTCTTCAAACGACATGCCAGTTGGCAGTTTGTAGACGCCTTGTTCAACGTTTATTTTTGGCACTCTGATGTACTGGGCGAATCCGCCAGGATAATAGTTGGTTGTGTGCAGGGTTTCGCATGCCGTGTGGTGTCCTTTCAGGCAGTAGCGGCACTTGTTGCAGGGCACATGGTGTGACACGAAAACGCGGTCGCCAACCTTGTACTGTGTTACGTTTGCGCCTGTTTTTGCTATGGTTCCTGTGGCTTCGTGGCCGAGAACTCTGGGGGCTTTGGGGACTCGGTACCATTCGGTGACGTCGCTTCCGCATATGCCGCTTGCCATGACCTTCACGAGGATTTCGTCGTCTGCGATTTCGGGAACGGGCATTTCTTGTATTCTGACGTCTCGATTGTTGTAGTACACGGCTGCGATCACGGTGGTTCACCAGAGAAAAACGTGGCGTGTTAGGCTTTTCCGGTTTTTACCTGTTCGAACAGTTGTTCTGCTTCTTGCGGCGTGCAGTCGTCGTGGATTATGGCTCGTATGGCGCGTATGGCGGCTACGGGGTGTTCGGTTTGCCAGATGTTTCTGCCGAGGTTTACGCCGATGGCGCCTTTCTGGATGCCGTCGTAGACGAAGTCGAACACTTCGCGTTGGGTGTCCACTTTTGGTCCTCCTGCAATTACCACTGGCACTGGGCAGCCGTTGACGATTTTTTCGAAGTTTTCTTTGCAGTAGTAGGTTTTGACGACTCTTGCGCCGATTTCGGCGGCTACGCGGCAGCACAGTGCTAGGTAGCGTGCGGTGCGTTTTTCAAGTTCTTTTCCTACTGCGGTGACGGCCATTACGGGTATGCCGTAGTCTTCGCATTCGTCCACGAGTTTGGCGAGGTTGGATAGGCTTTGGTGTTCGTATTTGCTGCCTATGAAGACTGACATGGATGCTGCTCTGGCGTTGAGCCTTATGATTTCGCGTACGGACGTGACTATGTTTTCGTTGGCTAAGTCTTCGCCGACTACGGTTGCTGCGCCTGACACTCGCAGGATTACGGGTTTAGGTATGGCTGGGTTTATGCAGTTTCTGAGTACGCCGCGTGTGAGCATTATGGCGTCTGCGTATTGGACTAATGGCTTGATGGTTTCGCCTGGTTTTTCGAGTTTGTGGGTGGGTCCTTGGAAATATCCGTGGTCTATGGGCAGGAAGAGTGCTTTTCCGTCTGGTTGGATGAGTTGGTTTAACCTGTTTTTCATTCCCCATTCCATTGTTTACTTCTCCTCGGAACTTTCTGGTCTAAGAATTAAATAACCTTTCTCTATGAGCCAGTGGTGAAACTGCCATGTGGTGTACACGCAGGCGGTGCTGCACGTTCGCCTAATTTTCTCGTACTCTTCCGGGTTTTCCGCTAAGCGGTTCAGTTTCATCTGCACTGGGCATTTCACGTCGTTGCAGAATTCTCTGCGTTTGTACTCGGTAAAGCCTTCAGTGGACATTTTTCATCGGTTGCTACTCTTGGCTTAAGGCTAATAAGCGTTGTCACGGTTATACGACAAGCAGTTGCTCCCAGAAATTCCTGCGTTTGTTGGCAAACAAGCCTATGAAAAGAACCGCCATGAGCGCGTGCACCAGCAGAGACGCAGCGACTTCACCACCTATGACTGGGACGATTGGGCTGGGCGTTTCGTTTAAGGCGAGGAAAGGCCAGAAAACTGGGTTGTAAGCATGATTTGTTACGTCAAGCATCACATGAGAAATTCCGCCTAGAACGCACGAAAAAACGAGGCAGAGCGTGAACCTGCATTTTTCCTTCACTTTGCGCTTGTCGATTGGAAAGATGGCGCTTGCCAACCATGGATAAATCAGTACTGTAATCGCGATGGACAGGAGTGTTCCAGCGGTTACGGCACCAAGCAGGCTATGAAGCACTAACCTGTGTGGAACATCCGTTCCCAGGAGCAGGACGATGAAGGGGATTTCCAGGTCTGGAACCATCGAACCCACTATTAATGCTGGAAGGCTGAGGTTTCCTCCAAGCTTTGAGGTGAGGTAGGCAATGGGATAGTGGAAGGGTGTGACAGGCAATTTGGCACCTTGCTTTGGTTATGAATGGATGCCCATAAATGACTTATGACTTAGACAGAGTGCGTTCTGGCTGGGTGGCTGCTCTAGCGTGCGATTTTTTGTCTATACCCCCTCTACAAATAGATTAAACCACAGCTTAGACTACTCGGGGCTTGGCGCTTAGGCAGACTATAGTCCAGTAACAAGCATTTCAATGCTACTTTCTTTTGATGAGGTAAACTAAAAATCCTAAGCCAACAGCAAATACAGCCACTATAAATGGTAGCGCCTATGATTGTTTCAAACCGTACTGGTTATTGATGGTTGCTCATGACTCACGGAGCACCTTAGGAATGTACGCGCAAGCAGGGTCTGACTCAAACAGGTTCCCCGTGTAGTATTCGGCGCGCGTTCTGCAGCCGCCGCAGATTTCCCGGTACTCGCAGACTCCGCACTTGCCAATGAGGTTTCTCTTGTCCCTTAGCTTAAGGTGAAACTCGGAGCTTTGAAGCCTATTCCAAACCGCATTCAACTTGCTGTCTCTAACGTTTCCCAGCCTGTATCCTTCGTGGAAGCCGCATGACCTGTAATCGCCGTTTTCGGTTACGCTTACATAGTTGCCGCCGATGGTGCATTTGCCGAGAAAGCCGTTTTGGAACCAATCCCAGAAGTCAGTAGGGTTCCTCTGGCGCACGATTCTCGCATAGAACGGTGCATAAACATTGACCTGAAGCTTTCCAGAATACGCCACCTGCAAATCGTATATTTCGTTGAATGCGGCCTCGTACTCTTCTGGAGTCGGAGCCAGATCAGGCATGTTGGTGCTTGCTCTGCCAACAGGCACAAGGTTGTGGTAAACAATCATGGTTGCTCCGTGCTCTGCAGCTAACTTCGCCGTATGCGCCATGTCCTTGATGTTGTACTTCGCCATAGTCGTCACTATGCAGTCTAGGACTCCATTTTTCGAGAGTTGCTTCATGGCGTGAACTGCTTTGTCGTAGCTTCCTCTGCCTCTGATTTTGTCGTTTGCCTCCCTTGGCCCGTCAATGCTGACTGCGGTGTGAACCTCATTGCGCACAAGATTGTTAAGGCGTTTCTCATCAAAAGCAAAGCCGCTAGTTATAAGGCTGACCTCAAATCCCGTATCTCTAGCGTACTCTATAATATCGAAGATGTCTTCGCGGACCAAGGGTTCCCCACCGCTTATTCCAAACCAAGGCGAACCAAAATCGTAAACTTCATCCACAATCTTGTAGCCCAGTTTCGTGTTAACTTCAGCTTCTTCAGGTTTCACAGGAGGCCTGTAGCTGCAGTAAAGGCAATTGCCAACGCACTTTCGGGTGCATCGCCAAGTCACCATGTATAATGGAGCCCTTGATTTTTTACTTGAAATAGCACGCGCCACATCCACATCTGGAACCACTGTTTCAACCGTTGTCATCTGCCCTCACCCGTGTTAACGCTAAAAGAACATTGCTCACAAGAAACGAGCTGTTCATTAAAATTCTTTAAACATACCTGACTTTTCGTTTGTTCGCATTTTGTTAACGACTGCAAAACTTGCTTGTACTTCAGTATAGCAACGTCAAAATCGGAAATATCAGCTTTACCATTGGACAGCCACACCTCGAGAGTTCGATTCTCGAATAACTCTATGATTGATTTTGCTTCATTTTCTGTTACGAGTGGTTGCAGAATTGTCTTTCCGTCATTTTCGAATATTGCCACGAAAACGCATTTCGTTGACGAACCAAGACCAGCACCTGGCGTAACCACATAGTCTTGAAGTTGACGACTTCCAAATTCTTTCATGATTAAATCCTCAGACTGAACATAGCGCGTGCAATATAGTATGGAGATTTCTATGAATAAAACAATTTTTGTAAAAGTTTCTTGACGCAAAAAAAATTGCCTACCCCTTTTTTAGTCAAAATTTCTTGACTAAACCTTTATCGGCAAAAAACCCGTATAACAGAAATTTACTAATAACCACGTTACAGTATAATACTAGTATAGGTGTGGGTGATATATCAAAATGAGCGGCTCTATGGAAGACAAATACTCCACAATGTTCACTTCTCTAAAGCATCCAGCACGCCGCAAAATCCTCAAAATGCTCTCGGAAAAATCCATGACCTTCTCAGAAATGCTTGAGAAACTGGACATCCCCGGTTCCCACCTGACATACCACCTCGAAACCCTTGACGAATTTTTAGTTAAAATGGACGATGGAAAATACAAGCTATCCAGCTTCGGAGAAGCTTCTGTGTCCATGATGAAAGGCGCAGAAGAAGTACCGTCCAAGACAAAAAAAGCTTCGCCGTTATCCTTAAAGCGGAAAACAGTGTTTGCCGTACTCCTCATCTCCCTTGTGCTTTTAGCGAGCTTATCCTTTGTTCAATACCTCTCCTTCAGCCAGTTGTCAAAGGACTACGAACTTCTACAAGCCGATTTTGAAAAAATAAAATCGCAAAATCAGCAACTTTCATTATTGAACAGCACCACGGATAAAAGCCTAAATTTCCTCAGCGACGTCATCCAAATCGACCTTTCAGAATATCAATTAACCTTGCTTAGCCACACCGTTGAAGACCGCTCAGACCTAGGCCACACCGCTGAGGAAATTTTCAAATACTCCCTCGTCGACGGCGACAGCAAACTTGACCTAGTTTTAAGGTTTAGAAACAACCATTTTTCACTCTATCAAATTTCCATATTGGAAGGCTTTCCACCGTATGCCCCAACCTACGTTCAGTCTAAGATACCCGACATCGTGAATGTCACTCAAGACCTCATTGAAAGATACAAATCGGTTGCAAACGACTCTTACTTGGCCGAATTCGGCAAATTACTATCCGCAGCAACCGAAACAAACACTGAGGTAACAATGGGCGACACCAAGTTGCAAATAACAATCAATGGCGATAACGCCGAAGTTACGCTGCTGTACACTGCAAACGGGTTTGACTACTCAGCCAAAAAATTACGGTTAGTGTTTCAGAATCATGCTTTACAAGAGGTAGATGACGATTGGTTCCTCTATAAAGTTGACAGCACCCAAGTAGACATCTCCAGAAACGAGGCAGTAGAAATTGCAAGAAACGCCGCAGATAATTTTGAATGGAACGTAAGCGGAGTAAAAGTATCCAACTTTAACGTACTTAACGAACCCGTTTCCGCATTGTTCTTTCCTCATCCCAGAACAGACCCCCTCACCTTAGTGCCCTACTGGTACATAACACTGTACCTTGATAGGGAATACCCAGGCGGAGTCAGCAGCATTACCGTTGGAGTATGGGCGGATACAGGAGAAGTCGCAAACATCGAAGCGCTAAGCAGCCACGTACTCACATAACAGAAACCTGAAACAAAATCACCCCAAAACCAGATTCGCAAGTTCGTACTTTACGGCGTGGGCTTTTAGGAAGATAAAAGTTCAAGTATCTTCTTCACAACGTCGATGCCCGATATTACGCCGGCTAATTTCTTGTCTTTGTCAAGTATGAACACGTGGTCCTCTTGCTTTTCCATCATGAACTGGGCAACCTGTTCCAGACTGGCATCTTGACTTAATACTGCGGGTTTATGCATCACCGTTTCAGAGAGGCTGATTTCTTGGCGGCGCACATCCACATATCCAATATCCTCAAGGTTAACGGCGCCGTCGACATGCCCTTTATCGTCGACTACGGGCAGAACTCTCAGCTTCGTGCTCTTAAACGTCTTAAGGGCTTCTCGCACTGTTGTTCCCTGATGAAGCATAACTGGGTTTTTGGTCATAAATTCGCCTGCGGATGTGCTTGTTAATTTTTCAGGAATTAACTCCTCTCCCTTAAGGTAGAATCTTTCCAGCGCCAACTCCTCAGTTTTCAACCTAGTGCGTGGCTGCAAAGGATAAAACGAGTACTTGCCTGACACGAGGTAACTTACTCCGCTTGCCAAAAGGGCAGGAATGGCAAAGACGCCGCCTAAAGATTCCACCACGAAAGCCACAGGCGTCAGCAGAATTTTGTGCGTTCCAGACAGCAGAGCGGCCATCCCCACAGCTATAAACATCACAGTTAAATTAACGTTGAAGACTGACGAAAAAATGTAGCCTATCCCCGCGCCAATTACAATTGTGGGAAAGAAAAGGCCGCCGCTTCCGCCAAAATTTAAAGTGACTGATGTCACAAAAGTTTTCAGCAACACTATCAGCGTCAAAACTGCGATGCTGAAAGCGGTTCCTTGCAGTATGGCATCCACCAAATGCAAACCCACCCCCAACGTGTAAACGGAGAACACACCTGAAACGGTTAGCACAACCGCGCCTAGCCATATCACGCCGAAGTTGCCGATTTTTTTCCGAAGTTTGAAGCCAAGTCTCTCAGTCCAAGAAAAGGTTTTGGTGAAGAACACCGCATACAGCCCACAGATTAAGCCAAGCAACAGTGAAAGCGCGATGTCGTTAAATGTGAGGGAAGAGCTGCCTACAACACCAAAAATAGGTTCACTTCCAAGAACCGTTATAGAAAGCAAATACGCAGGAACCGAAGCGATAACAGCTTCAATGAAAGTTTCCCTGTCCAAGTCGTTCTTGTAAGGAATCTCCAAGGCGAAAAGAATTGCCGTCAAAGGAGTCCTGAAAGTAGCCGCCAACCCAGCCGCAGCCCCAGCGATGAACAGCCTCCTCCGCAGGTCCGCTTGAACCTTGAAACGCCGAGACAACGCAGCAGCCACTCCGCCTCCAGCCAGCAAACTTGGGCCCTCGGGTCCAGCGCTTCCACCTAACCCTATGGTTAAGATGGCGGCGGCAGGCTTCACAATGGTATCTTTAAGGCTCACTTCCCCATTGGTCAGGTGATACGCTTCAAGCACGGTATGAGTTCCAGAGCCCGTTGTTTTCGTGTTCGCAAACAACTTAACTAAGGCGTATGGTACGCCGATGGAAACGAAAGCTATTGGCAGAATGAGAAGAGGAGAGTAGTTGAAAGCGTTTTGAGTGAAACCCCACAAAGCAGAATACAGCAAGTAAAAAGCAACCGCAATGGATGCAGCTACCAAGCCAACAGCGGCAACCAGCAAATAGTACCGTAACCCATCGCTATACCTGCTCATAGACACACCACACGCATGCACTCGGGATATAAGGTTTCTGTGGGTAAATTTTCATTTACGAGAACAATCATGCACACAGAAGCGCAGGCTTACCATTGAAAAAGACCGTATCTGCAAAACTGCCATACTAATTTCGCTACGTTGGGCTACAGCTGAGCGACTAGTACATTCGTTTACGAATACTGTTAAAAACTAGAAACACCACAGGCAATTCCAGGCGAAAAAACTTGCAGCCAACACTGAAAAGAACATTATTCGCGTTAGCCTTAGCCACAATCATACTCTGTTCCTCCGCAACCCTGCTTCACCAACAGAGAACCTTCACGTTCACCGTTGCCACCCAACCTTCCTGCTTCACAACACACCCATATTACCTGCTGGCTTTACCCACAGCCGCCTTCACCGCCGACGCTACACCTAACAGCCAACCATCCTTCACCAACGGCACACGCACCCAAATCTACAATTACATCGCAGACAACCCAGGCGTCCAGTTCAGAGGGGTATGCTCCGCTCTATGCCTACCCATTGGCTTGGCACAGTACCACCTGGGTGTCCTTATCAAATCTGGGGTGGTATCGTTCATACGCGACGGCAGATACAAACGATTCTTCTCAGCCAAGAAGTTCTCTCGGAAACAGATGCTGACGATTTCCCTGCTGCGGCACGAAACCGCAAAGCGGATTTTGGAAGCGCTGCTGCACAAGAAGCAGTTGTCGCATGGTGAACTGGCATGTGAGGTTTCGATAACGTCGCAGGCGTTGACGTGGCATATGAAACGCTTAGGAAAAACCGAGTTTATCATGCAGGCAAACGAGGGGTTAAGGACCATTTACTCGTTGGACGAGAAATCAACGCCGATGCTTGTGCAGTGTTTGGCGCTTGTAGAAGAAAACCCATGAAACCGAATTAACGCCTACGCCCTGCCTTACTAATCACGTAAGCCACGACTGGAGCGCTCGCCATGAAACCAACGGCGCGTAGGACGCCGAACTGCCACGGAATCCCGCTGCCAGTCAATGAACCTGCGGAAAAGAGGTACATTTGATAAAACGCTAAGCTGGACGCTATAGTAATTGTTGCGGCGAAAATCGTTGTGTACTTGATGTTCGCTCTGCCGTCCTTAGAGTGAAAATGCCTGTAATACACCGAGAACAAGACAACCCCGAAAACCATCCCAAAAAAACTAACCAGAAACATGCCCGTCAACTGAAACAAGGAAACGCCCGTAAAGCTCTGAACCGACAAAAGAATATCAACCGTCGCCGGAACACCCAACGTGAACCCCAACAAAAGCGCCAAAAGCACACCTTTCACGATTGTTTCGCCCAGCCACTTATCAATCTCCCTGCGAACCGTAACGCGTGTCCCGCGCCGTTCCCGCTCAACCCTCTGAAAAAGCGCCACTCCAGCCTGACCCACTTCAGAAAGACGGTACTTACCCCTTTCAGACTGCTCAACAAGAGGCGCAAGCTCCTTCAAATGATAACTCATCAAACCCGTATCCTCTATGCCAACAGCGTCTTGAATCTGCGTAAAAGATGCCTCACCCCGCTCCTCAAGAAAAAGCAAAATCTGACGACGAACAGGATGCTTTAACGCAGCAAAAATCTCATCATACTCGTCAGCTTCAGCCAAACCCCGCGCACCTGACACCTCTGTCAATGCTAAAGAGCATAAATGTTTTCATGAAGAAAAACTGGAAAACCCCGCGCTTCACACAGAGCACTTAAAGTAAGCGAACCACAGTATTACTTCCATGGCAAAACTGTATTTCCTAGGCGGAGAAAACGTGTCAAAAAGAGACGCGAGAGAAATCAACGAAGCTGCTTTCCGCGACGCAGGTGAAGCACCAGCCGTTGTGGTTTTCCCATGGGCAAGAGCTTCATTTGACAAAACATACACGCGCAGGAAACGCCTCTTCGAATACTTCAGAAGCCTCAGCGCCTGCACCGTTGACTTCGCAGACTACTCCGACACACTGGACGAAATCACCCGAAAAGTCGAGCGTTCCAACCTTATTTACCTGCCTGGCGGACTTGCAAGCGTTTTGATAGAGCGGCTGAAAAACAAGAGCGTAGACAGGCTGCTACGCAAGTACGAAGGCGTTGTCGTCGGAAGAAGCGCAGGCGCCTTAGCGCTGGGCAAAAAATGCGTGGTGACAAAAAACAGGCGCAACCCCACATCCGAAATGATCAGCGGCATCGGACTAGTGGACTTCAGCGTAAAAGCCCATTACAAGCCTTCAAAAGACGCTGTGCTGAAAAATCTTTCTAAAAAAGAGAAAATATACGCCATACCCGAACGTTCCGCACTCGTCTACGACACTGGCGTCCTATCGTTCATGGGCAACGTTTTTCTTTTCCAGAACGGAGAAAAGACACGCGCTGACTGAACACGATTTTCGATTTACATCTGAGACGCCGCATAACACCGCAAATAAATTTAATACCTCAGACTCACCTTGTATAATTGAGGTTGATTCTGTGCTTTCCGCATGTGTTTTAATAAGAACCACGCACGGCAGATTCGAAGACGTCGTCGAATTCTTAGGGCAATTAAAAGGAGTTAAACAAATCTTTCCAACCCTTGGAAGATACGACGTAGTTGTAGACCTTGAAGCCCTCGACCTTAAGGCCTTAGACGCCACCGTGATAAAAATGGGCAAGTTCGCCGGCGTAGTATTCACCGAAACCCTCGTAGAACTAAAAGACAGAGAGGAAGAAAAATGTTGAACGCTTGCATACTGCTAAAAATCGTCCCCATCAAGGCACACGACATTCTAGACCAAGTCAGAGACATCGTCGGCGTAAGGAAAGCCTACCCTACATATGGAAGGTTCGACTTAGCGGTCTTCGTTGAGGTAGAGGATTACCGAGAACTGCGAAAGGCCACAACCAAGATAAACAGCATCGAAGGCATAAGAAGCACCGAAACGTTACCTGAAGCCTAACCGCCTAAGTTCCACATTTTTTCCTGCGCAACTTTAGACCCGCAACAACAAAAGCAATTGTTGATGAACACTGTTCACTCTAGGTGAAGTAGCAAGATAAATTCGAAAAAGACATGAACGCTATAAACCTCGCAGTCATGCGGCCATTCTCTTGAGTGACCTTAACCCCCACAGGAACACAATAATTGCAAGCACACTGATAATGACGAATCCCTCAATAATGCCTATGTTTTGAAAATTCCCAGCAAATAATGCACGACTAGCATTAACGGCGTAAGAGAACGGATTAGCTTTCGCTACAGTCTGAAGCCAGAAAGGCGCAAGTGCAAGAGGAAGAATAATGCCGGATAGCAGAGAAACAGGCAATGCTATAGTGTTCAAAGTAGGCGCAAGGGCATCTTCAATTTTGTAAATAAGCGCAAAACCGTATGAAATAGACGCCATTGTAATTCCAATTAAAGCGTAAAGTAACAGAGAGAGCAAAAAGCCGAATAAGCTTACGCTAAGCCCAAATGGAATAGCAACTAACGTGATCAAAACACATTGAATAAGCAGGACCACTGCGTCTCTCAAAACCCTGCCTAAAAGAATTGCCGAACGGTTCACCGGAGACACTAAAAACCGTTCTATAACACCGGACCTAATGTCATCGATAAGTGAGAACCCGACGAATGCCGTGCCGAAAAGCGCTTGCAGAACTAAAAGTCCCGGAATAAAAACATCCACTGTTTTTCCGGAAGGCAATCCAGGAACTCCGCCGAGACTATTCAGGAGAGGCATAAATAAAAGCAGGTACATGAGCGGCTGAAACATGCTTACGAAAATAAAAACAGGGCTTCTAAGCGTGTGTTGCATGTTGCGAATAAACATTAACTTTATGTCGCGTAGAACTTTCATTTTCTTTCATCCTCCCTCAGCGAACGACCCGTATACTTTAGGAAAACATCGTCTAAACTTGGCCTAGACAACGTTACACTTTGCGCCCTCAAGTTTTTCGCGTCGAGCCGGCGCAAGAGCTCAGGCATCATTTTCTCTCCGTCTTTAATGTTCAGGTGGACGGTGTTGATTTTTGTTTGAAGACGCTCAGCAGGAATTTTCTCGGTTAGCAGTGCTTCGGCTTTGTGGGCGGTTTCCTCGGACGGAAAACTGAAAACTATTGCGTCGCCGCCGACGCTGCTTTTTAATTCCTCAGGCGTTCCCGTCACAACAATCTCCCCGTAATCGATAATTGCGATGGTGTCACACAGCTTGTCAGCTTCATCCATGTATTGAGTGGTTAAAAATACGGTGACGCCTTCAACTTTTTAATTTCGCCCCAAAGGTAGGCTCTGCTCTGCGGGTCAAGCCCCGTCGTCGGCTCGTCAAGAAGAAGCAGCTGCGGATGGTGAATCATTCCAAGAGCAATGTCTAAACGCCGTTTTTGACCCCCCGAATAGGACTGAGCAGGTCTATCTATGAACGAGGTCATCTGGAAACGTTCCGCGAACTCGGCAGCGGACTTCTTCGCAGTCATCGCATCCAAACCGTAAAGCTGCGCCTGCAGGACCAGATTCTCAACACCCGTAGAAGCCAAGTCCGCTCCGCCTGCTTGACTCACGCATCCGACGTTCTGCCTAATCTGCTCCTGCTGCTCCGCCAAGTCATACCCAAGAACCTTAGCTTTCCCGCCAGTCGGACGCAGCAACGTCGAGAGCATCTTCTGGGTGGTGGACTTGCCAGCGCCGTTTGGACCGAGAAAACCGAAGATAATCCCTTTCTTAACTGTCAGGTTTATGCCCTTAACTGCTTCTACCTCTTTTTTTCCACCTTTTTCCTTAGAAATAAATGTTTTTCTAAGCCCTTTTGTCTCAATTACCAAATCTTCAACCATTTCGAGTCACCTATGAATAAGTCATCTAATTCATTTTTTCGATGTCGCGTAATAGATATCGAATTATAACTTTTGTTCCCCCAAAACCCAAGCTTCCTGTGGCTCTTAGAAAAAAAGAGCTATATAAGAATTCGCGCGCATACTCGGTTGAGGCGGGCACGACCGTTTCCAGGCAGTTTCGGTCACAACCGCTTCGGCACTTGGGCTGTTGTTCACCGTTTAGGTTATGCAGACGCTTCACTGACCCGCGTGTTTGAAAAGTGTCTTTACTATGGTTTGATGTAGCCAGGGATAGCTTCAAACACTCGGTTCAAACTTTTTTGGCGTACTATCAATTTGCTATTAAGGAATAGCTTGATTGCTGTTAGAACAGCTATGATTCCATCGCGTTTTGATAGTAAACTCGAGTGTTCGGGATTTTTCAAAGTCATGTTATGCACATATTATGCCTCTGGTGGCTTACGCAGAAGGTAGCCACTGCACCTTTGAGTCCTTTAATAAGCCTCGCAAGTGTGAGCACAGTCTTAAATAGTGACTTTGTTATTTATATCATAAGGTCATATAATATGTGATGTTGTGATATGAATGAGAAAGACAAGTCTTTTACTCAAGAAACTCCGCATGGACGAGGAAGAGTTCGTTACTTCAACTGGACTAAAGCGCTACTGCAAATCGATGGGTCTAAGCTACAAAACGGCGATAAAATATTTTGTTTACCGCGGTTACCTCACGCGAATCTTCAAGGGAATCTTCTATGTCAAACCCCTAGACGAGGTTAAGCTTGGCAAATCCAGATATAGTTATTTGGAGCTTGTAGCAAAAGGTCTAGAACTAAAGAGTGTCAAGAACTGGTATTTCGGATTGTATACCGCACTAAAACTAAACAACATGACACATGAACATTTTACAGTCGATTACGTGATTAATGACAGCCTGTTCCGTCCAAAACCTATGAAGATAGCTGGATACAAATTTAAGTTTGTCAAGCTTAAACCTCGGCTCCTGAAATTCGGAATAACTAGAAATGGGTTAAGGTATTCAGATCCTGAAAAGACAATCATAGACTTCATTTACACATGGAAATACAACGGAGTCCCCAAGGAACGGATAATCCTCAACGTTTCCGAATGGTCCAAGGATTTATCAGGTGAAAAAACCAGAAAATACGCCATCAACTATCCAAAGACAGTCCAAGAGATTGCTGATGTGGTGGTGGAATGAGAAAAGACTTCGTGAATGAGGTAGCCCGAGTTCAGTATAGAGAAAGACCTCATACTACACCAAGTGCTCCTTGACCTTTCAAAGGATCAGTTTTTCCACGAGAATTTTGCTTTCAAAGGCGGTACCTGCCTCGCAAAATGCTATCTTGATTACTTCAGGTTCTCAGAAGATATTGACTTCACATGGAAAAACCAGGGCATCTTCGAAGGCAAGTCCCAGAAAGAAATACGAAAGTATTTGTCAAAAATCATCGACGGCGTGGGAGAACTTTTTGTAAAGATAGTGAAAAAGCGTGGGTTGGACTTCAAGTGCGAGAAGGATGACAGAAACTACGTTGAGCTTGGTGGAGGAAATAAGACCTGCACATTCAAGGTTTGGTATCAGTCTGAAGTGCTTGGACGTAAGAGCTTCTTGAAAGTTCAAATGAACTTCGTTGAAAAACTGTATTTTCCTTTGAAGAGGGCGGAATTGGGAAGTCTGTTGTCTGAGGAGCAGGAAGAACTTATTCTGCTGTTTCCGGAGTATAGGGAGTATACTCAAAAAAGCCATTTTGATGTGTATGATATTCGTGAGATTTTGTGCGAGAAACTGCGGGCGATACTTACGCGTAGGGGCATAAAGGCGCGTGACTCCCTTGATGTTTATTTGGTCTGTAAGGAATTCGGGATTAGATTAGAGGATGTTTATGGCTGCAGTGTAGAAAAGACAAGATTTAGCCTCAGTCGCTATGCTAAGTACCGAAAGAATATTGAAAAGAAGGACAGCTTGATATTGACACCATTTACTTGGGGTGAAGAAAAGGGCCTTTTGCTTAAGGATATTGATGAAAAGGATTTCTACAGATTTATTGAAAAACTGGCACCATTCTTAAAAAAAGTCATAGACGGACTAACTTGAAATAGAACAACAGAACGAGTAGTTCTAACAGGATTCGAGATTGAATCTATAATCTCTGGACTATCCCCCAATATCGGTGAATACTTAAAGAGTTAACCCGAGAGTTTGAAAGTCGTCCTGACTAGGGTATGATGTAGCCCGGGAGAGATTCGAACTCTCGTCAATGGCTCCAAAGGCCACTATGCTTGGCCACTACACCACCGGGCTTCAGATGAGGTTTGGTTTTTGTGTTATTTTACTTTTCTTTTTCGTTAAGTCGTTCGCGTTCTAATAAGGGTTCCTTAGTGTTTTGGATGACGTTTGCGTGTTGTTTTTTTGTTTGGGTGTTGGTGTTGTGATTTGGATTGTGTGTAAGTATTTGGGAGTTATGTATGGAATAACGTTGTGAAAACCGTAAAGCTTATATATTAAAACTGTTCATTTGCTTAGTTTGCGCGGGCCAGATGTACTGTTTTCTCATTTCGAACAGGGAATTAGTAAAGGTTCTACGCAAAGGTTAGATGGAGTATGGAAGATTGAGTAACAAAGAGGCTAGAACGCGTCAGCGTTTAGTTGACAAGTGTCCAGAGTGTGGCAGTGATAACCTCGTTCACGATTATGATACGGGCGAAACCGTTTGCGGCGATTGTGGTCTGGTTTTGTATGAGCAGATGATGGATAAGGGTCCTGAGTGGCGTGCTTTTACTCAGGAGGAGAAGGCGTCGAGGAGTCGTGTGGGTGTTCCTACGTCTTATTCGGTTCATGATAAGGGTTTGTCTACTGCTATTAGTCAGGTGGATAGGGATGCGTTTGGGCGGAAGTTACCGCTTTCTACTAGGCTGCAGATGTGGCGTTTGAGGAAGTGGCAGATTCGGTCGCGTGTGCATTCTTCGATTGATCGGAATTTGGCGCAGGCTATGGCGGAGCTTGATCGTTTAAGTGATAAGGTTTACATTCCTCCTCCGATTAAGGAGAAGGCGGCTGTTATTTATCGTAAGGCTTTGGATAAGGGTTTGGTGCGTGGCAGGTCGATTGCGGCGATTGCGGCTGCGGCGTTGTATGCGGCTTGTCGTGGTAGTGGGACTCCGAGGACGTTGCGGGAGATTTCTGAGGCGAGTTTGGTTGATAAGAAGGATGTTGCGCGTTGTTACCGGTTGTTGTTGCGTGAGTTGGAGGTTCATATGCCGATTGCTGATCCGTTGACTTATGTGTCGAAGATTGCGGAGCGGACTGGGATTTCGGGTAAGACGCAGGGCGCAGCGATAAACATCCTTCGCGAGGCAAGACGTAGGCGTGCTGCTGCGGGAAAAGACCCGATGGGGTTGGCTGCTGCTGCTTTGTATATTGCGTGTTTGCAGAATAATGAGAAGAAGACGCAGAAGGATATTGCCGAGGCTGCTGGTGTGACTGAGGTTACCGTTAGGAACCGCTACAAGACTTTGAAGAAGCAGTTGAATTTGGAGCTGCCGGATTAGGCGCTTGTTCGCTTTTATTTTTTTCTTTTTCTAGTTCCATGATTATTGGGCCTGTGTAGCCGCAGTTTTGGCAGATGTATTTTGCGGGTGTGAGCCATTGGTCGAAGGTGCTGTGCAGTTTGATTTTTGGGCTGCAGCAGCGTGGGCAGAAAATGTGGGTTGGTTTTCTGTGTTTTAGGGATTTGAGTACTTCACGGAAGTTTTGCAGTGGTTTCGTTTGGGGTCTTCGCCTTTTGTGGCTATTGGAGTTCTATGTTTTCTTCGGGGTAGCCGCTTTTGATGAGGAATTGTCGGACTCTGTCGCGGTGGTCTCCTTGCAGCATGATTTGGCCGTTTTTGGAGGTTCCTCCGCAGGCGCAGAAGGTTTTTAGTTTTTGGGCTAAATCCGCTAGGTTTGAGTTGTGTTCGTCCATTCCATCGACGATGGTGTTGGCTCTTCCGAATTTTCTTGTTTCTAGTCTGATGCGGATACGCTGTTGCTCTTTTTCAATCTCGCCACAAACGCATAAGTCCTTTGGAAGCCCGCAAGTTGAACAAACTTCAGCCATGACGCTCAAGCATAGCATTGTCATTGGGATATATAAAAGTTTCAAAGCTGAAATTCAGATTTGGCTGAGCGTCTAGGCGCAAATTGGTGATTTCCTGTGTTTTGCAGAAGACTGGACTGATGTGTGATTTTTTGTCTATACCCCCTTATTTAAAGGAGGTGCCAAACACTGTTTTCCTGCAGCGCTGGTTTCTGCATGTTTTTGACCGGTTTCTGCCCCAATACGGATAGACCCCCTATAGGTTTCTGCATAGAATCTCTATTAGCTGTACGCCTCATCCGTGAGTTTGACAAAGCCCGCCACCGTCAAATTCAAGTGAACATCCGTTGTGTTGCCCCAGTTGGCAGTCCGAAACTGAAGAGCCGTTTGAATAACGTCTCCAACCTTCAATTGCTGCAACGGAGACTTATACGGATCTGCTATAGATGTATCAAGAATGTACGTTTCGTTTTCACCCAACCCTTCAGGTGGTATGCCCATTAAACCAGTGTAAAGACTCGAACTGTTAGGCACAGCTACCGTTTGAATGAACTGCGTATTCGTGAAATTATCGCTTTGCACCAATGAAGGCTGATACGACCTATAGAAATACTCAACATCCGTAACACCATCCACACCCAAAATATACGGTTTCGCAGCGGCAGGATTAGAATAATTGAGAAACGCATCAAACTGCATATCCGCGTAAATGCCAGTAAGCTGCTCATCCATCACTTGCTTCGCAGCCAAATTGGCCTTCACATTTATACCCGCAAAAAAAGTGGAAGCAAAAATAACGCCTATCAAGAGGGCTACGAAAAGCTTCCACGAACGGAACACACGTTTGATAGGATAAACTAATGGCATTAGCCACCATTTTAGACAGTTTAACTTTTAAATCTGTTGTTTAGAACCCCCTATCAGACACCAAAGATGTTCAAACCATTCCACGCCTTCAACATTTCAGAAAGGATTAAATTTCCACGGCTTCCAGTATAGCGCATGAACTCTTTTCTGAATTACCAAAACGAACAGAACATGAGCCTTTTCACAGATTTTTACGAGCTAGCCATGTGCGCAAGCTACTTCGACAACAAAAAATTCAAGCCCGCCACCTTCGACCTGTTCATAAGGCGGCTCCCCCCAGACCGCGGCTACCTCCTGTTCGCCGGACTGGAACAAGTCCTCCAATACCTAAGCAGCGTAAAGTTCACCGAGGAACACCTCAACTACCTCAAAACGCAAGGCTTCAACCAGCCATTCCTCAACTACCTGCGCGACTTCAAGTTCACAGGCGACGTCTGGGCCGCCCCCGAAGGCACCATAGCCTTCCCATGCGAACCCCTCATCCGCGTCACCGCACCCATAATCGAAGCGCAGCTGGTGGAAACTTTCCTCCTCAACACCATCAACCTGCAAACCATGATAGCCACAAAAGCCGCAAGAGTCATAAACGCCGCCCAAGGTAAAACCGTAATCGAATTCGGATTACGCAGAGAACACGGCGTAGACGCAGGCATGAAAGTCGCACGATGCAGCCACATAGCAGGATGCCAAGGCACCTCCAACGTCCTGGCAGGCTTGGCGTACGGCATCCCAGTCTTCGGAACCATGGCCCACAGCTTCATCATGTCCTACGAACGGGAGATAGACGCCTTCCGAGCGTTCGCCAAAACCTTCCCCGCCAACTCCACCCTCCTGATTGACACGTATGATGACATCGCAGGCGCAGAAAAAGCCGTTGTGGTAGCCAAGGAACTTGAAAAGTCTGGGCACAGGCTCAGCGGCGTAAGGCTGGACAGCGGCGACTTGACCGCGATAAGCAAAAAAGTCAGAAAACTGCTGGACGCGCAGGGCTTAGGTTACGTCCGTATATTCGCCAGCGGCGACCTCGACGAGTTCAAAATAACGGATCTGCTGGAGAAAGGCGCAGAAATTGACGCGTTCGGTGTCGGCACAAAGATGGGCACGTCAGCCGACAAACCCTACGTGGACGTCATCTACAAGCTGTGCGAAACCATGAACGCGGACGGCACCTACGCGCCCATAATGAAGCTAAGCGAAGGCAAAGTCACGTTGCCCGGGCGAAAGCAAGTTTACCGCTTCAAAGACGCCCAAGGCAAGTTCAAGAAAGACACGATCGCGTTGACAGACGAGAAGGTGGATGGGGAGCCTCTGCTGATGAAGGTTATGGAGAAAGGCGAGGTCACCTACGATTTTCCGTCCCTCAGCGAAATCCGTGCAGCCGCGGCGGAAAACCTCGCGTTGCTTCCCGACAAGTACAAGACTGTGACGGGCGCCGCCGAGTACCCTGTCGCCTTAAGCCCCAACTTGGCGAAAATGATGGAAAACCTCCGAAAGAAACTGCTGACAACCGAGGTTTCCGCTTCCCGCTAAGCTCACGCCGCAAAAGTTATCAGCAGGTTAATGAACGCAACTTCCATGATTGACGCCACAAAAAACACGCCGTAAATGAAGCCAAGCCCCCTCATCGACATGGTTCTGCCAAGCGTCTTCTTTAGGGTCAGGTAGATGCCGTAGCCTTCCACAATGCCCACCGGCGCGCTGATAAGCAGAATCAGCGGCAGGGTTTCAAAGGTTACTCCCCCGTTGATCAGCGTTGCCCCTCGGAGAATGCTCAGGAACACGATCATGCACGCAAAAATCCCCGCGAAACTGCGCGGATGCGAAATCACCATGTCCGCATGCTTCTCACCCTTAAAGAAGTTCAGAACTACAAGGTTAACGTAGAACGTCATGCCCAACAGGATCAGCGACACCACCAGAACGTTATGCAGGAAAAGCATGCCTACCGCCAGGAACTGGTTCTGCAGCACATCACCTAGGATGCTGAAGAAGAACAGGTTTTCCGCGTACGCCAACCCCAGAAAAACGACGAAAGCTAAACCTAAAAGTGCCGTGTTTTTCTTAGCGTCCAAAGGCTTTCATTGCTCCCGTGGGTTTAGCCCTTGTATTCAGGGGCGTTTGCCATAAAAGTTTTGTGAACTGCTGCTTAACGACAGGCCGATTAATGGTAAAATTGAACAAACATGGCAAACACTTAATAGGCGTCTCAGAAAAGGATATTTGCTATCAAAAAAGAGGAAGAACCATGCAAAATCGCCCAGCCATAGTTGCTGTTGGCAGAACAAAGTTTGGAGAGCATTATGGAAAAGAGCCTGAAAAGCTCATTGAAGAAGCCTGGCTCTCCGCTTCACACGAATGCGGCATAGAACGCAAAGACTTGGAAGCGTGCTATCTGTCAGATTGTTTTCTCCCAATCACAAACAAACTAGGCTTAGAAGAAGGCTTCCTGTCAGAGCTTACCGAACTTCACGTGCCCATGGAAGTCACGCGTTCCGTTAGCGCCGCCCTCTTAACCGCCAGCCACGCCATACAAGCCGGAGCGTACAACACCGTGCTCGTGGGAGGCATAGAAAAAATGACGGATCGCTGGGACAAAATCCGCGACGACCTCATGCTTCTTGAAGACCCTTGGAGCTACTACGCGGGGGGCACGCCGGAAGCGAACCACGAGCTGATGTTAAGGGCTTACGTGAAGAAATACGGGATAACAGGCGAAAACCTTGAGAAACTGAACCTTGCTCTAGCTGAAGTCGCCGTTAAAAACCACGCCCACGCCTTGAAAAACGAGTACGCCCAGTTTCAAAGAAAAATAACCATTGAACACGTCCTGAGTGCACGAGAGGCGGTGCATAAGCCTCTGGGACGTTACGATTTTGCCCCCATATCCGATGGGGCGTCAGCGTTAATCGTTACGAACGAGGCAACAGCCAAAAAATTAACTGACAAGCCCGTTTACGTGTTAAGCTGCTCTTCAGCCACGGACTACCTGAATTTTCCAACTAGAGACGACCTGACCCACTTCACCGCCGCCCGAATCGCCATGAAAAACGCGTTGAAAACGACTGGAATAAACCCGTCGAAAATATCAGTCGCTGAAGTGTGCGACCAATCCACTGTTATGGAGCTGGTTTCCATGGAGGATTTAGGTTTCTGCGAGCCGGGAACAGCTTGGAAAAGCATACGGGGACGCTGCACCGACTACGAAGGATTTTACGAGATAAACGACAAGAAACTTTTTGTTAACACGAACGGCGGCTTGAAAGCGGATGGCAATCCTCTCGGAGCCACGGGCGGCGCCCAGATTTTCGAGATTTTCAGGCAGTTGAGAGGCGAAGCTGGCGAACGGCAAGTCAGCCTCCGTCAAGATTCATCGCCGACTGGTTGCGCTTTAGAGTTTGAAGGGTTCGGCACTAAGGCGTATGTTAACATTTTAGGGAGAGACGGCGATGAGTAGCGAACCCATAGAGCGCAGGGTTTCTTACCTCGGCGACAGGCTGAAAGCGAGCCGCTGCAAAATCTGCGGGAAAGAATACTTTGAGGTGCGAGATTACTGCGGGAACTGCGGCAGAAAAAGTTACGGGAAAATGTCCAGCATAGACCTTTTCTACGAAAAAGGAAAAATCGAGTTGTGCACGCTTGTTAATGAGCCGACAAAAAAATTCATGAAGTTAGGCAGCTACGTTTACGGCATAATCTCCTTCCACAACGGGAAAATTCGCGTTCCTGGACGAATCACAGACCAAATAATAAACGATAACGAAGTGATTGACCCTTCAAGCTTTGAAGGCAGAGAAGTTATCCCAAGATTCAGAAGACGCTATTCGGTTGGAAAAAGCGAGGTTGTTCCAACAATTTCTTTGGCGTTCACTTTGGCGGACGAGTATTATCCGCATCAAGAGTACACGGTTGTTCAACCCACCAAAGAGTATGATTTGCCCGGCGTCGTAGGCTACGGCTTCTACACTTCACGTTTCAGAATAAAGGAAGGCAAACTTGAGCGTTCCGTGCCGTTTATTGATGAGGACTCTGTGACCGCGGCGGTTGAAGCTGGAAAACTGGCGCTCATCCACTCCGGAGTGGACAGCTCGCTGGTTGGCAAAGTCTACGTAGGCTCAGAATCTAATCCTTACGCCGTTAAACCCATAGCTTCGAAGGTGGCTCAGGTTCTGAAGCTCGGCGAAGAAGATGAGGACGTGCAGAGCGTGGATGCGGTGGACACCGAGTTCGCGTGCAAAGCCGCCAGTAGCATGTTTAAGGATGCCGCCGCACTTGTCAGCTACCCGAAATCTGGCGTGAAGTACGCTATGGTTATAGGTGCGGACAACTCTCAAGCGGCGCCTCGAGGCTGTCCAGGCGGCGAATTGGATATGTTCGTGGGGTACGGTGGTTCCGCCTTCCTTTTCGGGAAGCACGATGTTATCGCTGAAATCGAGGGCTGGTACAGCTGCACCTCTGACACGCCTGACTTTTGGCGCCGAGACGGCGAGACGTTTCCGATGCATGGAGGCCGATTCACTGGAGATCCCGCGTACTTCAAGCACGTGAGAAAAGCAACCACGAAGCTTATGGAGAAGTTCAGCTTGCAAGTATGCGATGTTGACTATTTTGTTACGCATCAGCCTAATCCTCAGTTTCCAGTTAAAATAGCCAAGGAGCTGGGCTTCAAAGAGGAGCAGTACGCGGTTTCGCTACAAGTCAACAATTTCGGCAACACCTATTCCGGATGTTCGCCTCTGGGATTGGCTGCGATTCTGGATGTTGCTAAGCCTGAAAAGCGGATTTTGATGACCAGTTACGGTTCGGGCGCGGGAAGCGATGCGTATTTGCTGAGGACCACGAGCCAGCTTACCGACAAGAGGCAACGTCAAAAAATCAACGTGAAGTTTCAGGCGGAAAACCCGTTTGTGCAGTACGTGGATTACACGACGTACCGACGGCTAAAGCTTGGGATGTAACGGAACGAATATTTAATATAATGCAAGTGTTGATGTGATAAGCGGAGCCTGACAGATTGGTAGCTCAAGATATCCTCAGAGTATTATATGCGCCTCATAAAGTGTTTAAAGCCATAATCCAGAAACCAGGCTATCTCGGACCCTTCCTTTTGCTTATTATTTTCGTGGTGGCGCAAGTTGGCTCCTCCTACGTGATTGGCACAAAAACCTACCTTGAACAGACCATGCCCACGGGTGCCTTGGGAGATGTATGGACTGATAACGCCACGTTGTGGCAGGCAAACCCTGGCGTAACCATAAGCAACAATTACGTTAACTACATAAACGGCACCCCAGCGATTGTCGGAGTCCCCGACTTTTATGGTAACAGCAGCGTTGAGTTTAGAATCAACGACAACGACACAATTCAGATGTCTTTGGACAATTTAGGTAGCCAAGTTAACTGCGGTGCCGACGGCTTCACAAAACTTGACTTCAGAGTGGACATAGTGACGCCCGACGCCAAACCCCAAAGCGTGTCACTGTACCTGTACTCGTTATCTACGTCAAACTACTTTTATTACGACTTAACCAGCGATTTCTCCAACAGCGTGGTTAACGTTTGGACTAACATATCCGTTCCCGTCGGCTCAGGAGACTGGTCAAGCACCGGGAACCCTATCTGGGAAAACATAACCGGCATAAACCTGGATTTCGCATGGTCCAGCAATTCAAATATTGACCTGCTCTTAGACGGCTTGTTTTTCAGAGGGTTATTCAAAAGTCAGCTTGACCTCTACGGCACGCTCCCATACCTTGCCAATTCAGCGTTGAACGGGTTTGCCCCGTTTCTCTTTGAATGGCTCTTGTTAACCGGTCTCATGTACCTGCTTATCAAAGGGTTGAAAGGCAACGTGATTTGGAAACCGTTAATGGTGGCAGTGGGTTACTCACTCATAACCATCGTCATCCAAGCAATCATAGTCGCTGTGATTTACACGACCCTGCCCAACCTAAACTATCCACTTGAAATACTTAATTACGTTTCAGGAGAATTCCAGGGAGCCTACGACATGCTGTTAAACGAAATTGCCACCGTCAACAACGTAGGGTACATCATCCAAGCTATCGTGTACATATGGACTGTAGCGTTAGGCACCTTCATCACACGCGCAATAACCAGCGATAAGCAAATCGCAGCGCAAGTAGCCATGGGCAAACCTATTACGGACACCGCTGGCACCACAGAAAGCAGCGTTGAGGTACAAGGCTTCAGCTGGATGAAGTGTCTTCTAGTGTCAGGTGCAAGCCTGTTTTTGACCATCATCATCCTAGGTTTGCTGCTTGGAATATAACAGGTAAGTGAAGCCGGCAATGCACTATCTTCGAAGGCTCCGAGGCGCCCAGCTAATGGCATCCATGTTTTTTGTGATGGTTAGCAAGATTTATATGGATTAAAGGGCAATTCTGCAAGTAAAGCCTTAACCAAACCATGTGCAAAAAACGCATGCGGTTGCGGTGAAAGGCTGACACAATGGAGAACAGGAAAAATTGGACATTAAAGATTTAAGAAATGGAATGAAACGGGTCACCGTTGAAGCAAACGTTATGGAGAAAGGCGAAACCCGCGAAGTAAGGTCCCGATACAAGGATGAAACTTACCAGGTCGCCGATGCCATAGTTGCAGACGAATCAGGAAGCATAAAACTGACACTATGGAACGAGCAGATAGAACAAGTGAACGTCGGCAACAAGATTAAAATAGAAAACGGTTACGTCACCAGCTTCAAAGGTGAAATCCAGCTTAACGTTGGAAAATACGGAACAATGACCGTGGAATAAACCGTAAATTAACCCTTTAAACAATAACTCGTTTTTTCGCTGTAAACAGAGGTGAAAATATGGAAGGGCAAAATTTTAGCGGCTACAGAGGTCCTCCTAAACCCGTTGAAGCTGGCAAAGAATACGACGTTGAAATCAAAGAAATAAGCCGAAGAGGCGAAGGCATAGCCCGAATAGAAGGCTTAGTGGTTTTCGTTCCGAACACGAAAAACGGCGACAAAGTTAAGATACGGGTAACCCGCATAAGCAGCAGGTTCGCTGAAGCCGAAGTCGTAGACAAAACCGAAAGCGAAGAAAAAGAAGAGAACGTGGAGAAAGAAGAGTAAGCCCGCCCTTGAGGGCAGAGGCGAACCGTCTCAGCTCGTTTTCAAGTTTTCCATGAACTCTGACAGGTCTATGTGGGCTAATCCGTTTTCGTCGCAGAGCTTCTGTTTCGCCGGCGGCCTCTCCATGTAGAAGGGTATGCGGTCTTTTAGGCGGGCTTCGAAGGTGGGTTCCAGCTCGTTCTTGTAGAAGACGCCTATGGGGATTCTGTCACCCCACTCTTGCGCTTTACTTATAGCCACTATCTTCTTTTCAAGGTCTTCCGACCAGTCATGCACTTCCGGGTTGAAACCTGTTTGCTCCAGCTTGTACAGTCGGGACTGAGGCTTCCCAGCATCGTCTAATCGGTCTTCTCCCGCGTACCACGCCTTAGTGGTTATATTGTTGTACGTGGGGCACGGCTGCAAACAATCAATAAACGCCAAGCCCTTGTGCTGAATAGCCTGTTTTATGGTGTCCCTCAGATGCCTGACATCGTACGCGTACGACCTTGCCACAAACGTGAAACCCGAAACCACCGCCAGCTGAATGCTGTTCACCGCTTCGTTGATGTTAGGTTTCGGCAACGCCTTAGTCTGCAACCCAAGCCTAAGCGTGGGGGACGCTTGTCCCTTCGTTAAGCCGTAGACGCCGTTGTTATGAATTATGTACGTCATATCCAAGTTCCGCCTGCCAGCGTTAACAAAGTGTCCCGCACCGATGCCTAAGCCGTCACCGTCACCGCCTATCGCCACAACCTCCAACGCGGGGTTAGCGACTTTGATGCCCATGGCAAAAGGCAGCGTTCTCCCATGCAACGTGTGCACTCCATACGCTTTCACGTTGTGCGGTTCCTTGCCTGAGCAGCCAATGCCTGAAACCATCACGATCTGATGCGGCTCCAAACCCAAATCCGCGAAAGCCATATGCAGCCCGTTCATGATGCCGAAGTCGCCGCAGCCCGGGCACCAGTCCGCGTAGACCTCTGGCACTCGGAAATCTGAAGGTTTAAGAACCAAACATCAACACCTCCGTTTCACTGGCTTTGTCGGTTAATATTGCCTTAAGCGCGTCGTAAACTTCCGTCGTCGTCATGGGCCGCCCCGTGTACTTCAACACATGATGAGTCGGCGCTATGCCTGTTGCCTCTTTAATTACGCCGCCCAGCTGACCCAAAAAGTTGTTCTCCACGTCTATGACGCGTTTTTTGCCCTCCAACGCTTTCTTGACCATTTCCGCGGGTAACGGGTGAATCAGCCGCACCTGCATAAACCCTAAGCTCAAGCCCTCCTGTTTCAGCATGTCCAAGGCTTCCAGTATGGCGCCTTTGGGCGAACCCCAGCTTAC
>Ga0315550_1000158_pt1 | contig 40441 bp, 39 predicted proteins | sample SalMarSW160190MG_2_FD_203100 | JGI IMG/M metagenome (GOLD analysis project Ga0315550, IMG submission 203100) | Salt marsh sediment microbial communities from the Plum Island Ecosystem LTER, Massachusetts, United States - Salt Marsh Sediment SW1601-90 ...
AGAAATATTTGGAGTCTGTCGCTTGACAGGCTCTTTTCTTTTCGCTAGTATATAAACGAACGTTCGTTTATAAAAAGGATGATGGGATGGGACCCGGCGTTGCTAGCAAGGGTGAACTCACACGAGCGTCGATTTTGGAAGGGGCGTATCAACACTTCCTTCGGCAAGGCTACCACGGCACATCGATGCGCCAGATCGCCGAGGAGGCGGGCGTTGCTCTCGGCGGGATTTATAACCACTTCTCAGGAAAAGAGGAGATCTTCACCGCGGTACTCGAAGCGTACCACCCCGTCCACGAGATCGTCCCGGTCATTCAAGCGAGCGAAGGCGCTACGATCGAGGAGTTCGTGCGCAACGCCGCTATGAGCATGATGGCCGCGCTTGAGCGCCAGCCCGGATTCCTCAACCTGATTTTCATTGAGATCGTTGAATTCAACTCACGACACTTGCCAGATCTGGTCGGTGTGACCTTCCCGAAGGTCATGAGCATCGTGGGTCCCTTCGCAGAAAGTCAGAATAAACTGATAGACATCCCCCTACAGAGTATCGTGCGCTCGTTTATCGGTCTCATGTTCATGCAGTATTTTGCCGAGAAGCTTGTCGGATCGCAGTTTGTCGATATGCCGCTGGAAGAAGCGTTCGAGCAGACCCTGCAAATCTTTTTCCACGGGATTCTCGCCGAATGAGGGTACGATGACTCTCCAGGTTGCGATGCGCATTTTGCTCTGGCTGCTCATCTTTTTCATCAGCTTCCAGATTGTCCTTCGGCTGGTACGGCGCATCTATAAATTTCCGATCCCGCCTTTTCTAACGAACCTCATCGATAATCCAATCCGGCGCTGTATTCAACCCCCGGAGAGCATGCTAACCCGTCATGGAATTCGTATCGGCATGCGCGTGCTTGAGGTGGGTCCGGGAAGTGGAACATACACGCTAGCATCCGGTCAAGCGGTCGGCGAGGCGGGGCGGGTGGTTGCGATCGACATCGAGGCCCGAATTGCCGAAAGGTTAAGACAGCGGGTGGCACTAGAAGGAGCAAGCAACATCGAAGTCGGGGTCGCGGATGTCCACCAGCTTCCTTTTCCGGATGCCACCTTCGATGCGATATACATGATCACCGTGATTGGCGAGATCCCCGCGCCGGGCAAAGCCATGCACGAGTTTCATCGGGTTCTTCGGTGTGGTGGCACACTCGCCTTCAGTGAGTTTATAACCGATCCGGATTACTCGCTCCCGCGCTCGCTCAACGCGCTAGCGAGCGAAGCAGGTTTTCGTTTGAAGTCACGTCTTGGGAACTTGTCCAACTACACCCTGATCTTTAATAAGCGTGAAGAAGGTTAGCACATGGTCAATATCCGTCTGCTGTCGATCATTCGTAAGGAGTTCATCCAGATCATACGCGATCCACGTACGTTGATACTGGTCATTCTCATCCCCATCATGCAGTTGTTGATGATGGGATATGCGGCCACAACCGACGTGCGAAACGTCCCTCTGGCAATCTTTGATCAAGACCGCGGGCAGGAGGCGCGTGCGTTGCTGGATGCCTACCGGGCGGCAGATTATTTCCACCTGGCGTACGACGTAGATTCCTTAAGCGAGATATTCACACTCATCGATCGTGGGGATGCGAAGGCAGGGTTGATCATTCCCCCGGACTACAACCAAAAGATGGCTGGGGAGGGAACCGCTCAGATCGCCTTTGTGCTGGATGGCAGCGACCCCACTGTTGCCTCAACTTCCTTGTCCGCGGCTCAGCTTATCGCCCAGGCTCATGCCACAGATGTTATGGCGGAGAGGTTGGCCAGGAGTGGGCAGGGCGCCGTAGTGCAAACGCCGCTCGAGGTAAGGACACAGGTCTGGTACAACCCCGACATGCTTAGCGCCTATTTCATGGTCCCGGGTGTCATCGGGATGATCCTGTACTCGATAACCTCAATTCTTACGGCTACGGCTGTGGTCAGGGAGCGCGAGCGCGGCACGATTGAACAGTTGATCGTTACCCCGATCCGTTCCTGGGAGCTCATTGTGGGGAAGATCCTGCCATACGCCGTTCTGGCGCTGATTAACACGGTTGAAGTCCTGGCGCTTGGTTCATGGCTTTTTGGGGTACCCATTCGCAGCGGCTTGGGTCTGGTAATGCTTTTATCGGGACTCTTCCTGCTCACCGGTCTGGGCATTGGGCTGCTGGTCTCAACGGTCGCAAACACGCAGCAGGAGGCGACGCTTACGACATTCACGACACTCCTTCCAAGTATCTTCCTCTCGGGTTTCTTCTTCCCTGTGGAAGCGATGCCGCGCGTGCTGCAATGGATCTCTTACCTGATTCCACTTAAATACTATTTGACGATCATCCGCTCGCTGTTGATCAAGGGTGTCGGAGTCGATTCGCTGCAAAAGGAGATCCTTGCCCTGGTGATCTTCGGCGTGTCCTTCATATTTTTAGCTGCGATGCGGTTACAGAAACGATTGGAATGATGACAAAGCCCCGGCCCTCTTCCTATTGACGGCGGGTGGTTGAATTGGAGGCTGCAATGGATCGTAGTGCAATAAGAAGATACATCCCGCTTATTCTCTTCGCCTGCTCGGTGGTGATCGCTGTGATCTATCTCATCAGCGTCTCCGGCAGAAGAAGTGGCGTATTGGAAGCATCCGGGACGGTCGAAGCGGTCAGTGTGCTGGTCGGACCGGAATCTCCCGGAAGGGTTATGGAGGTTTACGTCGATGAGGGGGCTTATGTGGAGCAGGGGGAACCACTGTTTAGTCTGGATGACGAACTCTTGCGAGTCCAGCGTGCCCGCGTTGTTTCTGCGGGAGAAGCTGCGGTAACCGCAGCCAAATTACAACTGTTGATGGTGCAGCAGGCGCTTGATGATTTGTATGAAGATTGGCCGATGATGGCGGCTCAGGCTGAATTGGAGTTGGCGCATGCTCGAGATGCACTCGATGATGTCAACTATATTCATGACGTACGCCAGGAGGGATATCGCGCCAGTTCAGACACAATCAAAGCTGCTGAGGCGAACATTGTATTGGCAAACGAAGAAGTGGATGTTGCCCAACAGCGTTACGACCATGCCAGTGGTGATACAGGGAAGGCGCTGGCACTCTCAAACCTTATCGCCGCGAGACAACACCGGGATTCAATTCAAAGGAATCTCAATTGGTACCTGGGTTCCCCAACCGATATTGAACAAGCGTTACTCGACGCTGATGTCTCCGTTGCTGAAACACGTGTGAACGATGCAGAGATTGAGCTGGAAAAATGGAAAGAAGGTCCTGACCCAGCCGCAGTGGCTTTGTTGGAAGCGCAGTTAGCGAATGCACAAGCACAGCTAGCGTTGGCATACTCGCAAACCGATGTGGAACTCCAAACGATCGATTTGCAGCTCAATGACCTTGTGATTCAAGCGCCGATCAGCGGGGTGGTCTTGACCCGCACTGTAGAGCCCGGGGAAGTTTTACTGCCAGGCGCTGCTGCCTTGAGGATCGGGGATCTTGATCGTCTGACGATCACGGTATATGTCCCCGAGGATAGGTATGGGGAAATCGCGCTTGGCAGTCGGGCATTGGTTAGTGTGGACAGCTTCCCAGATCTTGCGTTCAACGCGTATGTTCTACGTATGGCTGATCAAGCCGAATTCACACCGCGCAACGTCCAAACGGAGGAGGGGCGCAAAACGACGGTCTTTGCTGTGGAGCTGTCGGTTGCTGATCCAATGAACAGATTGAAGCCAGGTATGCCGGCGGATGTCCTCTTTGATGGATAACCAATCGTATATTGCTCGGTGAATTGAAGTCACCTGTGTTGTGAGAGTGGCGGAAGATGACTGACGATATCCTCATTGAAGCGAAGCATCTTTGGAAGCGATTTGGCGACCATGTCGCAGTGGAAGATGTTTCACTGCAAATCCGGGCCGGTGAAGTTTACGGCTTGATGGGAGCCGATGGAGCTGGGAAATCGACGGTGATCAGGCTCCTGTGCGGTGTGTATGTCCAAGACGAGGGCGAGGTTTATCTCGCTGGTAGGCGCCTAGCTAGCAATCTCGATATCGCACGTGCGAATCTTGGTTATCTCTCCCAACGATTCAGTCTATACAGCGATCTGACCGTTCTTGAGAATCTGCGTTTCTTCGCAGAGGTCCGCGGCATCTTGGGAGATGACTGGCGTCAACGAGCGCAGGAGACGCTGGAGTTTGTTGACATGGCGGAATTCGGGGACAGGAAAGCAGGCGCGCTGTCTGGAGGGATGAAGCAGAAGTTGGGGTTAGCGGCGGCTATGATTCACCAACCGGCGATATTACTCCTCGACGAGCCATCAGGTGGAGTCGATCCGGTCACCCGCCAGGCTTTTTGGCGTCTGCTGGTACGACTGCTCCAGGGTGGCGTTGCCGCGTTGCTGAGCACGCCCTATATGGACGAAGCGATGCGTTGCAATCGAGTGGGTTTCATGAGCGAAGGCCGCATCCTGCTTGAGGGTGAGCCGCAAGATCTCGCGAAAAGCCTCGATGGAAGCCTGCTGCGAGTGAGAGGAGAGCCGCTTCGGGCCATAGCTCGCATCGCACGTGAGATCCCATCTGTGGAGAGCGTCCAACCCTTTGGCGACCGGCTCCATTTGCGGATCGCGGTAGGCACGGAGAGGGAAGTGATCAAGGAAGTGCAGAAGGCCGTCGAGAATGAGGGACTTCATTTAACAAGCATTAGATCAGCCTCCCCAGACCTGGAGGACGTGTTCGTAGATTTATTGGAGCAGTGATCGTGAATGACCAGGCCGATGTGGTTGTAATCAGTGAGGGATTGACCAAACGATTTGGGGATTTTACGGCAGTGGATAATGTGTCGTTCCGTATACGAGCCGGAGAGGTGTTGGGGTATTTGGGACCAAACGGTTCCGGAAAGACGACGACGATACGAATGCTGCTGGGGTTACTGCTGCCCAGTGTAGGGCAGTCGCAAGTCCTGGGCTTTGATTCGGTGAATGAAGCGGAAGATATCCGCCAGCGCGTAGGCTATATGTCACAAAAATTCGCTCTTTACGATGAATTGACCTCATTCGAAAACCTGAGCTTCTACGCGGGTGTTTACGGTATTCGTGATCCCAATGTGTTGGCGGCGACCATTAATTTACTCGGTCTTGAAAAGATACAGAATGAAAGGGCGAGTGAACTCCCGCTTGGTTGGCGTCAGCGTCTGGCACTTGCGACCGCGATCGTACATAAACCTACAATACTCTTTCTCGATGAGCCAACGAGCGGGGTGGATCCCGGCGCGCGTAGGAATTTCTGGGATCTGATCTATGAGTTAGCTGAGAGCGGGGTGACGATACTCGTCACAACTCATTATATGGACGAAGCGGAGTACTGCACCCGCGTAGGCTTTATGCGTCGCGGCCGGCTTATGGCGATGGGCACACCGACGGACCTGAAAGAAAGCGAGGTTGCGGGTGCCATCTGGCGTGTCCACTGTACACCATTGCTGGCGAGCCTGGATTTGCTCGAAACACTTCCTGTCGTAAGAAATGTGAGTTTGTCCGGCGATCACCTTCGGGCAATCATAGACGAAAAGAGCAGCGTCCATAGCGTGGAACATGCATTAGACGCTGCTGGATTTCACGATGTTCGGATTCAACAAACCGCCCCTACGCTCGAGGATGTATTTCTCTCGCTTGCAGGTAACTAAGTCTAATCATCAAACGGTACTTCGACGACGAGACCCTGAATCTCTAGATAGAGATCGGCGATTAGCGCCTGAACGCGTTGGACCGTCTCGGCTCTGGGGATCAATTCAGTCTGTTCACTGTTCCGGCGTTTAACCTCAACCGATTTTTCCTTCAGGGAGCGCTTGCTCACGGTGACACGGAGTGGGAGCCCGATTAAATCGGCATCGGCGAACTTCACGCCGGGGCTCTCCTCGCGATCGTCGTAGAGAACCTCGACACCCGCATCGACAAGCTCTTTGTACACATCTTGTGCAGCATCCTCTGCGCCCTTCAGCGAGAGCAAATGGACTTCATAGGGGGCGATGGTAATGGGCAACAATAACCCGTTCTCATCGTTATACTCCTCGGCGGCGGAGGCGAGCAATCTGCCGCTGCCAATGCCGTAAGACCCCATGATCACGTATTGTGTCTCGCCATCTTTATCGAGGAACGTGCTGTCCATGTCTTCACTATAACGGGTCCCCAATTTGAAGATATTCCCGACCTCGATACCCCTCGAGGTGTGTATATTTGCACCACATTCCGGACAGGCAGAGCCATCTTCGGCGAGCGTGATGTCGGCGATTACATCCGCCACGAAATCACGCCCGATGTTGACGTTCTTCAGGTGATATCCCTCTTCATTTGCGCCGGCGACGAGGTTGGGCGAATCGGGGATGATGTCATCGACGATGACAAGTGCATCCTTCACTGCGATGGGAGACGCGTAACCGGGAACGGCGCCGACAGCGCGGATCTCTTCGTCCGTCGCCGGACGGAGTTCTTTCGCTTTCACGGTATTGGCGAGCTTGATTTCATTCAAGTTCATATCCCCCCGGACGATGGCGAACACAAATTTCTCATGCTCATCGGCACCTTCGGGGATCGTGGCGATCATGAACACGGCTTTGGCGGTGCGCGATTTGGGAACACCGAGGAAATCAGCGAGACCCTCAATGGTTGTCATCTCGGGGGTTTCGATTTTCTCAACCGGCAGCAATTCTTCTTTCTCAGGTTTGGATTTCCGAAAACGGGCGATGTGCCGGTTGGCGGCGTAGCCGCAATCATCACAGATCAACAGCGTGTCTTCACCGACGGGGGTGAGATACATAAACTCATGAGCCAGGCTTCCACCCATCATGCCCACATCGGACTTCACCGCGATTACAGGCACGCCGCAGCGGTGGAATATATTGAAGTATGCCTGGTAGTGGGCGCGGTATTGACGATCGAGCCCTTCCATATCCGCGTCGAGGCTGTAGCTGTCTTTCATGGTGAACTCACGGACGCGAATTAGTCCGGCTCGCGGGCGAGGATCATCCCGCCATTTCGTTTGGATATGGTAGACCAACATCGGTAGCTGGCGGTAGGAATGGATTTCCTTGCAGACAAGATCTGCAATGACCTCCTCGTGCGTCATTGCCAATACCATGTCACGCCCTGCTTTGTCCTTAAAACGGCCCATCTCAGAGCCAATCTGATACCAGCGCTTGGTTTTCTTCCAGATGTCGGCCGGGTGGATGACTGGCATGGAGATCTCTTGTCCGCCTATGGCGTTCATCTCCTCGCGCATGATGTTTTCGATCTTGGTCAGCGAACGCTTCGCGAATGGCATATAAGTGAAAATCCCGGCTGCAAGCTGGCGTATGAACCCCGCCCGCAGTAAAAGCTCATGGCTTGCGATCTCAGCCTCGGAAGGTCGATCGCGCAAGGTTTGGCTGAAGAGTTTGCTCATTCTCATGGTGTTACCTCCCAAGATCTCCGGCTCAATCAAGGTGCATAGATTCCGGAGTGAAATGATGAAAAGAAAAAGCCCCGGTGCTGCGGGGCATAGGTTCACCGATTACGGCTGTCCGCTGGTTTTGGGTTCAACTATTCTAGCGAACGCAAACCAATGCCCAGGCTGTTTTGCAGCTAGGGACAGGCGGGAAACCTGGGGCAGCGATTAATCGACGAATCATCATTGATGTAAGTTACCATCATGGCCAATTTCCGTCAAGCTTCGAACTTGATCCTTTTTGATTTTATCTGGCATACATCACATGTGCGTGGCATAATGCCTCCTGCTGTGAATGCGTTATCGTCTCGCCGCCGCTTAATTGCCATTACTGGCTTCGCCCTCCTCGGAGCGTTGTTGATGAGTGCGTGCCAGAGTGGTGAAGGTCCTGTGCAATCAGGAACATTGCCTGCGACCAAAGGGGATGTATCACTGACTGTTGTTCCTCCGACGCCGTTCCAATCGATCGCCCGAACGCCTACCACAAGCGTAATCAATCTTTGGCTTTCTCCGGGATTGCCGGAGGAGATATGGACGCGGGTGGTAGATCTTGTGGACCACGGTGTGGGAGGGTTCCAACTTACCGGTGAGCCATCCACGGCGCAGGTGCGGGTTGAACCAGGCGGAGAGGTACAGATTGCGGAGTGGGTTTATGCGCTTGTAGCGCCGTTCCCAACCGTTGAGGATGGAATGAGCTACGAATCCCTGCGGGCGCTCTGGGCGGGGGAAGCGCAAGAAGGCAGGCGGATATTCCTTTCAGAGGAGACTTTCGATGTGATGGCCGATGTTCTGGGAACACCATCCGGTTCATGTGTGTATATCACCGCGCCCGAGGATCTCCTTGATCTCACTTGGGAGGAAAGACCTGCCTATGCAATCGTCCCGTTCGAGGATCTGGAACCACGCTGGAAGGTCCTGGAATTGGATGGCCAGTCACCAATTCGAAAGAACTTCGATCGAGAGGTGTATCCGCTGATCGCATCCTTCGGTGCGAGCGGTGACCCAGAAGCGACAGAACAACTACGCGCCGGGCTTGATACCCCATTCAGTAATCACGAATCAAATAAGCTGACGACTCTGGTCATGACCGGTGTTACAGCGCTCACCCGCGCTACGGCCTGGAGGATGGAGACTCGTGGCATCGGGTATCCAGGGGAGCTGATCGGTGAATTGTTGAGGGAGGCTGATTTCACGCACGTCAGCAACGAGGTTCCCTTCGTCTCCGAGTGCCCGGACCCACAACCAGTGCAGGAGAAGCTGAAGTTCTGCAGCGACCCGGAGTATATACAGCTGCTTGTCGACTTGGGCATCGACTTGGTTGAACTGACCGGGAATCATGTTTTGGATTACGGATCAGATGAATTGATCTTCACCCTCGATCATTACCGACAACATGGAATGGAATATTTCGGGGGCGGTGAAGATCTGGATGATGCATTCCGGGCTGTGCGAGTAGAGCACAATGGGAATCGGTTGGCATTCCTCGGGTGCAATCAGATTGGACCGAAATATGCGTGGGCTACTGATGAGAAACCAGGCGCAGCTCCCTGTAATTGGGAGCGTTTAGGTGAGGAACTGCGGATACTAGCAGAGGATGGGTACTTGCCGATTTTCACGTTCCAATGGGCGGAGTTGGGTGCTCCCAGCCCTGCACAGGAAGATGCTTTTCGTGAAGCTATTGATGCAGGCGCGGTCATAACTAGTGGAAGCCAGGCCCATCAGCCTTTAGGGTTTGCCTTTCACAATGGAGGTTTCATCCACTTCGGGCTTGGAAATCTATTCTTTGACCAGATGCAGACGGATGAGCTGCGGCAGGAATTCATCGACCGGCATGTGTTCTATGATGGTCGGCATATTAGCACGGAGCTTCTGACGGCCTTGCTTGAGAACTATGCCCAGCCGCGGCCGATGTCGCTGGCTGAGCGCAGCGCGTTGCTCGAACGGATCTTCGCCGACAGCGGCTGGTAGGGAAATTCGGGGATTTCACCGAAAATTATTCGCACCCTCGATGGACCACGGAATGGGTTCTGAGGGTGCGATTTTATTTTGGTCTTGAATGAAGCTATTGGTATTATGATAAGTAACTGCGAACGTGTTACTCAAGAGCTGCGCCGAGCGTCTTTTCGACTTGAGCGGCTTGAGTCTCCAAGCGGGCCAGTTCTTCGAGCCAACTTTGGGCGGCTTCACGATCCGCGACGTTGCCGGCGTTGATTTTGACGTTGAGCGCCGCGGCCTGCAAACAAGCATTTGCCATAGCGCCGGCAGAACCCGCATCGCTCAGGGCGTTTTGGTTCCCTTTCTCCGCGACTTCTGCTGCGAGGGTGAGAACTTCAACGGCATCACGACATACCTGCAACGGTACTTCCGCGGCGACATGCGTGGCACGTTCGATCGCTTCTTTTCTAGTGGCTTTCTCCTGCGCAGATTTCTTAGCCAACCGGAACGCAGCCATGACGGAATCGAACGCCTGGGCGTCGAGTGTCACCGCCTTGTGGAGAGCGTCACACAGTATGTCAGCACGCGATGAGATTTCCTGCATTCGTTCCTCAACCTTGGCGTACTTCTTCTTGCCAACCGAAAGACGGGCGACCATGGCAACTAGAGCGGCGCCCATTGCACCCGCGAAAGCAGCAGCAGAACCGCCACCGGGTGTTGCCGAACTTGCGGCGAGGTTGTGTAGGAATACGCTTTCATCACGCTCCTCACTATCCATCGCGGCGAAGATGCGGTTCTCCAGGACCTGGTCGGTTGAGAATTGGTCGAGCTGCAGATACCACTGCGCTGCATCGACGAGCGCCGCTTGTGGGATCAAGCCCACCAACTCGGAATTCACAACTGAGACACCGTAGCGATCCGCTTCACGCCGGATGAGTTCTACAACGCGGGCGACTGGAGTACGGGTGAAATCAGTGAGGTTCATCGAGACTTGCGCTCGGCCTTCAACAAGCATCCCCAACGCTTTGACATAGCGTAACCCACCAGAAGAGTGCCTCACCGCACGGCCGATATTTTGGGCGATCGATACATCGTCCGTTGATAGATATACATTGAAGGCAACCAGAGGGGATCGAGCGCCGATGACGGTCGCTCCAGCTGATCCTAGCTTCTGGGGACCGAAGTCAGGCTTCCTTGTGGGATCGCTTTCGATCGTCTTTTTTAAGCCCTCGTATTCACCGCGGCGGATGTTCTCTAAATTCATTCGTTCGGGTCGGGTTGCGGCTTTCTCGTACAAATATGTGGGGATGTCAAGCTCATCTCCGACGCGCTGGGCAAGCGTCCTTGCAAGCTCAACGCACTCGTCCATTGTGACTCCGGAGATCGGCACGAAGGGCATAACATCGGTTGCGCCGATACGCGGGTGTTCGCCCGAATGTTGATCCAGGTCAATTTTCCCTGCAGCTGCTTTGATCGCTTCGAAAGCGGCTGCAGCTACCTCGGCAGGGGAACCAGCGAACGTAATCACAGAGCGGTTGTGGTCTGGATCGATGTGGCGATCGAGTATGTAAATCCCGCCCACGCTGCGGATGGCGTTCTCGATCTCTTCAACGACTTCGACGCGTCGTCCTTCGGAAAAGTTTGGAATACACTCAACAATTGGCTGCTTCATAGCACCTCGCATGCTTGTGTTACGAAGATTATAGCCCAGTTATCTCTCTGGAAAGATGATCTCTAACTACCTATTTCGTGAATTCGATGGATCGATGATCCCAATACGGAATCTTTCAAACGAGAGCTGGGCTACCGGTACCAACCCCGTATCTTCCTGCTCGACGGAACAGGCGAGATCATAGGTCAGTGGATAGGGAGAGTCGGGGAAGCCGAGCTCGATGCCGCTTTACAGGCAGCGATACAGTAATCCTGGAGATATTTCGAAGGGGATAAAGATCAAGGATAATTCCTGATTAGCACACAAGGAAACACCGCCTGTGCATGTTCTAGCGCAGGCGGTGTATTTTTTCTTTGATCAGTTCCATCTAAAGGTGTATATCAGGGTACCAAACTGTGGTTACTCCTTGCCCAAGACGCGCCGGGCGATGACCATTCGTTGCACTTCACTTGTGCCCTCGCCGATCGTCATGAGCCGTGCATCGCGGTAGATGCGCTCGACGGGATATTCACGGCTGTAGCCGTAGCTGCCCAGGATCTGTATGGCGTTGCGGGCGACATCCTCGGCCATCTCCGTAGCAAAGAGCTTCGCCACAGCAGCCTCGCGATTGTGGAATTCACCTTTCTGTTTAAGCCAGGCAGCCCGATAAACAAGGAGGCGTGCGGCTTCGATCTGCATCTCTGCATCGGCAATCATCCATTGGATCGCCTGGCGTTCAGCGATTGGTTTCCCGAAGGATTCTCGTTCCTTAGCGTAGCGGACCGCCTCCTCATGCGCGGCCTGTGCCAGGCCGACAGAGAGTGCGCCAATGCCGATCCGGGCAGTATCTAAGTTCTGGAGAGTATGGTACAGCCCTTCGCCCGCTTTGCCCAGAAGATGATCTTCTGGAACGCGGACATTCTCGTATGTTAGAGCATGGGTGGGCGAAGCCCGTACACCCATCTTCTTTTCGGGTGGGTGGATATGCAATCCAGGAGTGTCAGTAGGGACCACTATCAAACTCAGTGATCGGGAACCACCTTCAGGATCCGTTCGGCAGAGTGTGATTATTAGAGAAGCGGAGCTTGGATTGGTTATCCAGGCCTTGTTTCCATTGATCACCCACTCCCCACCGTCAAGTTCGGCACGCGTCTGAATCCCACCTACCAAATCGGAACCTGCTCCCGGTTCGGTCAGTGCCAGGGCGCCGAGACCGGGATCGCCCTTGGCTAAGCCGGGAAGCCAGCGTTGCTTCTGTTCTTCGGTGCCGTAGTTCGCAATCGGCGCACAGCCCAAGCTGTTATGCGCGGCGACGGATAGAGCTGTGCCGCCGTCGGCCCAGCCGAGTTCCTCGATGGCGATGGCTCCACTGATCGCGTCGACACCAGCGCCGCCGAAAGCCTCTGGAATGTTCATGCCTAGCAGCCCAAGGGCGGCCATTCTCTCGAAGGCTTCTTGATGGATTTCGGCACGCTCGTCATATTCCGCCGCCTTCGGTTTGACAATTTCGGCGCAGAATTCGTGGACTGCATTGCGCCACATTCGTTGTTCATCTGTAAGTTCGAAATTCATAGTCTCCTCACTGGTAATGGATGGATTGGGATTCGGAATCGTGTCCAGAACCGCAGGCGCAGTCTGCCGTGTCGCTGCTTATCGTTGGATTGCGCGACAAGGGTTTTTAGGATCAATGGGCCATTGGCTAGGGTTCTCCTGAATGTACTGTCGGATGCGGTTCAGTGAATTATCATTACGAATGATGTGTTCGTAGTAGTTACGTTTCCAGATAGGTGTTCCACGCGTGTCATTGGCTATATTGATGGTTTTTGCAGAGTTCATCTTGCAGAAGCCAATGACCATAGGTAGCGTCATCCGTCATCGGATGATCGGTTTAATTTCATCGGTAACATCTTCTTGAATTGTGTTTTTAGAATCGGAATCTTGTAGGGACAATTGATGAATTGTCCCTACCGCGATGGAAATGATGATTCCGTTCATGTGATTCGTCCTAATGATGTACTCGTCAAGCTCAATTTGTGGAAACCGTTCGACAAGAATTCCCATTCCCTCTTTGCTATTGTCCCGTATTCATTTAATCTCATTATCCCGTCATCGATTATTCCGAATCCAGACATTCGATTCTGGGGGCATATTATTAGAAAATATGCGCCTGGTTGTGAATAATCATCACCTCATAGCCGTAATTAACGACAGCGTTTGGACCCCCTGACCATGGTTGTTCCCCCGGTAGTGGCAATTCACGAATTACAGCTACATGATTAGTTGCTGCTCTCGTTCAGTTCGATTTTACTTGTTCCCTGTAATCCGCGGGTAGAAATATTGCAGTAAATCCTGGGCAGGCTTTCCGTAAATGGAGGCTGATTTATCATGAAGCATGGCCGTCGGGTTAAAACCGCGAATGTAAAAACCGGTGATTTCGGTTCGAGAATAAGCACCTAGAAGTACAGCGTTTATCGCCTCTGCCTGTGCGATCAGATCTACTTCCAGATCCAGATCAACTTCGGCGCCAAACGCGAAACGCCCAGGCTCACGGCAGCTCCCATCTGGTGCCGGTGGGCAGGAATTCGCACTTCCTTCTAGCGAGAGATATTCCACACTTAAAGTGACTGGCTTTCCCTGCAAGTCCGGTTGAACTAAAAGCCAATCGAAGGTTTGGTCCACGGTTGTTTTTAGTGCATTGAATTCTGAAGATCCATCTCGGGAGAGTGGGATTCGCCAATATATGCTGATCTCGTCCACATGCTCAACAAATGGTGGCAGATCGAGTGCGTCGACTTGCAACTCAACTTCTACAGACAATCGACCGGAGAAGCGTTCGCGAATTTCCAGAATCAACGCATCCCATTTCTCGTCGGCATCCTTGGGCACCGCGGAGGAGGATCCGCCGGAAAGTTGGCCGGAGGGGAGGCTGGGAGCGACGTCATGGGTGTTGATGATTAGCTTCTCGACTCCCATTTCGCCAGCGTACTGCGCGAAAGTGAGCAGAAAAGACCGATACTCTTCGAACCACAGGTTCCACCAGATATCATCTCGAACCGCATCATCCCACCACGTTTCCATAGTGCCGGATTCAATCGAGATCGTCGGGCGGAGATTCACCTGCATATTTAGGTCTTTAGAGATTTGGACCCACTCCCTGAGCTCGTCCTTAAACGCCGCGCGGCTGGGGTCAAAAGAGATCAGTGGGAACGGGTTTTGTTGTGTGATCACCCAGCGCGGGGTAAGCGTTATGGCGTTGGCGCTGAGTGAATGGAGATCCTGGATGCTTTTCGACATCGAAGTCTTCCAGGTTGGGGTATATCCAGGCAGGAAGTCAACGCCGGCTTCAAACCCCTGTCGCGGGTGGATCGCTTGACTCATGATGGAGGGGTGGGGGGTGGGTATCTGCAGCCATTTCCAGGCAAGTACTTGATCTTGGATTTCATAGTTATCTTGCACGAAATCGAGTGCGCGACCTGTGGATATCGGTCCTGCTGTGTCTTCGTCGTCAGCGCTGCTGCACTGAAGATTGCGACAGTAGCGGTATTCCACATCGCCGGCGAATTCCAAAGGTCCGTGAAGTTCAAACACCCATTCTCGGGGTGCGATCTGCCACATGGGTATTGGCTCGAACCAGGAGCCAGGCTTGAACTGCAAACTAACCCCCTCCCCGGGTGGAGTGGTTTCGGGGACTTCGACGTGGAATCGTAAACTTGAATCACCGCTCGAGTTCCATCTCGTTACCGTGTCGCGCAGCGTTGTCTCTTGCTCAGGGATGATCACCTGGCGCGTCACAAAATGACCTTCGCCATTCCGCTCGGCATTCCATAAGCCATCACCAAGCGTGTATTTATAACGCAAGTCGGTTCCACTATAAAGTGTTAGGACCGTCAGGTAATGGGTTGGATCAACTTGAACAAGGGGTGGCAAATGGAGCGTCGATGTACGGATGTTTCCCAGAAGATCAACGAAGCGATTTCCGAGTTGTGAGATGTTCCCAGCGAGGTAGACTTGTGCGTTCGGGTCGTGGTCTGGAGGAACCGTAACCTGGAAGGTTATATGAACTGGTGTTGCACCCTGGAGTGAGATCACTGCCGGTGTTGTCGCATCTGCTGCTATCTGTGCGCCCTGTTGCACGGATCTATAAGCCCCGCTGGGGCTGAAAAGGGTGACATTATGGAGGCCGGTAGGGAGGTCATCAAGGCGGAATTTCCCTTCGCCATCACTAAATGTGATCAGACCGCCCGCGCTGACTCCAATCTCGGGGATGCCCTTCCCTGTGGAAGCGTCTAGAACCTCGCCGATGATGCGGCCAGTCGTTCCTTCATAGGGTGCATCAGACCATGCTGCGATCACATCGTTGATTTGCACTGGTCCGGATACGAATGCCACCCGTGTCCGGATGGGCTCGAAGTGCCCATCTACCTCCTGTGCTTCGGTTGGAGTCCGGCGAACGTAGCGATAATACAGGAGTGAACCGATCGTGGATGCTATCCTCACCTGCCAGCGTCCGTCACCTGCTGATTCCATTGGAATTGAATAGGTGTTGTAATCCAAGCCGGTCACTGGATCGAGCAGGACAATCTCAATCCTAGAATCCGGATCATTCACCGCTGGAGGGACAACAGAAAATGTGACCTCAGCCGATGGGGAGGCGGTGGCATTGATGATGGGAACCGGCGAGGGAACTTCAACAGGCATGGATGTCGTAGGTAACATCGAGCAATTTACCACCAGGAGTGAAACTAGCATAAGGAGAAGTAAGACAGTTGTATATTTTCTCATTTTCAATACTCAATGGTTTGGATTAACTGAGCGCAGAGATCTAAATTGGGGATCTTCCTGGCGGGGATGGAATAGGATTTTATTCGCTGACCCTCATTCGTGGTGATGGTCAGACGACCGCGAGCGAGCGAGACATCCTCTAGTTCTGACCATTCACACTCTTTCCGTCCAAAGACAATCCCGTTTGGCGTCAATTGGATCGGACCGAAGTCAATGCTTTGCCCCTGGTTGAGGTCCTGGCGATAGCGAGCTAGATACCGAGGGTACAAATTCGCTTTGACGGTCTCCGCAAGGCCATTGAAATCCACCAGGTTATTCACGAAACGAAAAACCTGACCATTAGAGGTATGGACCCATAGTGTAGAACGATTCCCCCATTCAAATTTCGCTAAACCGTAGCGAATGGAGGAAGAACGGACGAATTTAATCTCCTCCCAAGGGATGGAGACTATATGGTTCCTCTTCTTAATCTGTAGACTTAACTCATTCGTGATCACATGATAGCTGCGTGCACTCAGGTAAAGTATAAGACCAATTGCACCAACCGCAGCGAGAACCAATGTAAGAATCAAAACAGGTGCAGTCCAGCGACCGACGACAGCGGGACCGAAATGATGATAGGCGAAGTACCAGCGGAAAATTGCCCAAGCGAATGCAGCCATCGCTCCCAGAAAACCCAGCATCGATACCGTCTGGTAAGTACGCCGAAGTTCAAGCCTCAAGGGGTGGGAAGAATTGGGGGTCGCCACTCTCAAATCCTGATTTTGGGTTCGCCCCGGTCTTTGTTGAGCCACGGGACGCTGAATAGGATGCGATTATCGGCATTATAAATATGGGGCCAACACCTAAGGCGTTGCCATGTCAAGGTACTGCTATCCATAAGCATAGGAGTACCTCAAACGCATAATGTCAAGTGCTGGCCAGCTCTTCGGCCTAGGCGGTCAGGCAGGGATGAAATAGACGTCTGTCGGCTTGAGCTTGCTGTTCCTCAGGAAACGGGGTTTGACCTCCATCCCGATCCAATCCAATGATGGTTCCTCGGGATCAACCCCAAAAAGACGCGCGAGGAATAGTGTGTTAATGTCTTCGTATTGGATCAGGCATAAAACGAAGGGTGTCTCGGGGAGGAATTCCTCCGAGCCGAAGTAACAAACCGTGAAGGCATGAATATGCGCCGGGGTTTCAGTGATGTCGATCCACTGCGTTTCCTTGCCGGAGTACATATCGTGACCGCGCGGCGTGGCGTATGTATAACCACTTTCGGGATCTTTGGAAGCCAATAGCTTCTTGTTAGAAGCAGCAGCAAACCAGGGACTATCCTGACCGTAGGAGTGCAGATACGTGATCTTGTAATCCTGTTCAATCTGCAGCGGTGCCATCTGCTTCAGAAAGGCGAGAGAATCTGGATCGGTCTCCAACGGGAAGGGTACGCCATGGACAATGTAGCCACCGAGCGTTTCAGGTCGTCGATCTGGTAATTTTGTCATGGCTAAACCTCCTGCTCTAGGATGCTGACCGTCACATAGGTGCCTGTTCCCGCATGGGAATGGATTGCTCCTCTTTTCGCGTTTTTCACCTGCAACGTAGGATCATTAAAGTGTTTCTTAATTTTTCCCTGCAGTTGCCAGAGGGCGAAGACTGCTTGCATCAAGCCGGTCGCGCCAACAGGATGACCGCAGGCAATCAATCCGCCAGAGGGGTTAACCGGGCAAGCAGGTTTTTCCGGCAGCTGAACCCCGTAATCAATCCCGGGTAGATGAGCCTTTCCGGATGCAGCGAATGGACCACCTTCACCATATCTGCATAGGCCTAAATCCTCGTAGGTCTGGATCTCACTGGAGGTATAAGCGTCGTGCAGTTCGACGAAATCGAGTTCTTCAAGAGGATCAGATATACCCGCATGCTTATAGGCCATATTCCCAGCGGTTCTCCCCGCACGGAAGGAGTGCACGCCTGGATAGCGGGTTCCCTTTTCCCAAAGTCTCTTATAGTACTTGCGAGTCTCGTCGTTGGATTTCTCCTGCTCGGTGGCGTAGTCCTGAATAAATGTTTCGTAGTCAACATGCGGTCGATCGGACAGGCGCATGGCATCCGTGCCGCGCCCGATCCCAGTGACTCGCACAAGAGGCCGGGGTATCTTCGCCCCGGCGTCTTCCAGCTTCTTAATGCCCTCTTCAGAAGCCAGGATCGTAGCTGCAGCTCCATCAGACATGACGCAAATATCGAGGCGAGTGAGTGGCCATGCGACCATAACTGAATTGCGGACATCTTCGATTGAATAGCGATTTCGTTTCTGTGCATAGGGATTTGAGAAGGCGTTGATGTGGTTTTTAACGGATACGTGCGCCATCTGCTCAACAGTTGTACCGAATTCCTTCATATGCCGTGTGACCATCATGGCGTAATATCCGGAATAGAAACCGCCCACAGGATAGTCCCAAGAAACATCGGAAGCGAGGGCGATGAATTCGTTCCCCTTCCACGTCTCGACGTGGCTCATGTTTTCAAAACCGTAGGCGACACAGACATCCATATGACCGGAAGCGATGGATTTCCACACTTCTTGGAAGCAAAGCCCACCTGTCGCCCCACCACCTTCGACGCGGTGACTGGGTTTAGGACAAAGCCCAAGGTAATCCTGGGCCATGATTGCCGCCATGAGTTGTCGAGTGAAGTGATCGGAAAAATACGATGCCACCGATCCATCGACAATCGAGGTGAACGTTGGGAAATCAATTTCTAGATCCTGGATGGCGTAGTCGTAGGCTTCCTTCGTCACTGCCTGGAAATTTTTATCCTGACGGGCTTTTGCGAATTTTGAAACCCCGCCGGAGAGGGCATAGACAGGTTGCATTGTGGGATTCCCTCCTTCGAAACTTAGTTTCGCGATGGTGAGATTGTACCCCTAGAGCGAGAACCTAGCAAAATTCAAGCAGTTACCAGGCTATGGGATTGTAAGCTGAGTTGCATAAAAGATTGTTGGGAGGGGCGACGAGAGTCATAAACGCATTCTTTGGTCTGGGCATTTCGTCCGATTAATTCGAACCGGTTTGCATCTTTCTCCTACGACCCCGGCTCCCGATTGCCGCTAGACCAATGCTTATGAAGTAGAGCAAGATCATGGGTACCATCACCAACCCCATGTTGACTGGATCGATCGTAGGCGTGACAGCTGCAGCGAGGACGGCGATACCGAGGATGGCGAAGCGCCAACCACGCAGGAGTGCTTTTGCATTCACGAAGCCCAAGCCTGCGAGGGCGTAAATGACGAGCGGGAATTGAAAAGCGATACCAATCCAGAACATGAGCCCGGTCACAAACTGGATGTAACTGGCAGGGCGTATCGCGGCACGGATGTCCATAAAATGGAGGAGAAAATCGATGGCTGGTGTGAGCAGGATGAAATATGTGAAAGCTATGCCGAGCAGGAAAAGGATCGTTCCTGCCGGGATTGAAGTCAGCAGGAGGATCCTCTCGCGTCGGCGGAGTCCAGGATTCAAGAAGGCGAAGATCTCAATCCCGATATAGGGCAATGAGAATGCAAAGCCGGTAAGCAATGAAACCCGCATGAAGACGCCGATTGATTCAGTGACCTCTATCGCTTGCAGTTGATCGAGGCCGCCAATGGGTCCCGCGAGCCATTCCAGCGCCTGTTTGGCAAAGAGCGTACTGGCCAGAACCGCGATGATGAGTACGGCGATCGACCGCAGCAGATGGCGGCGTAGTGCCTCGAGGTGGTCAATAAGGAGTGATGGTTCTTCAATCGTCCGACTGAAGACATCTGCAATTGGCAGGTCTTCAGGTTCAAAGTTAATGAAGTCCCGCAATTTTAGGAATGGTCTTGCGATCCACCGAAAAGGTGTGTTGATGAGATGCCACAGCTTGCGAAAAAAAGCCCAGATCATTTAGCCGTCACTCGCATTGATTCCCGAATCTTTATCCTGGGCATCCTGTTTGGCGGCAACGGGATCCGCGGATGGGGCTTTCCAGGCACTCAATCCCGCATCCAGGTCTCGGATTTCCCGCGTTAGATCCTCACCCGTATCCGAAATGGAATTTCGCACGGCGTCTAATTCGTCCAAAGCGGCTTCCCGTGCGAGGCGGCTGGGAAGATTGCGCAGGTTTCTAGATGCTTCGTTAAACAATCTCCAGTTCTCTGAACGGTAGAGTTGGTTGAGGAAATGGCCGATCGTTCTACCTGCTTTTCCCATGTTGCGGGGTCCCACCACAACCATAGCGATCAGGAGTATGAAGATGAATTCAAGGGGACCGATTCCAAAGATATCCATAGGTCTATCTTGATTAGTCTTGATTCGTGAATCGGCGGCGGATTTCTTGTTCCTGTTCGGCGAGAGTGCCAAGGACACCATTAACAAAGCGTGCTGAGCTATCTGAACCGAAACGTTTCGCGAGCTCGACAGCCTCATTGATGGCGACTTTTAAAGGTGTCTCTTTGTAGAGGACAATCTCCCAGAGAGCCATGCGTAAGATGTTCCGGTCGAGAATGGCGAGTTGATCAACGGGCCACTCAGGTGCGAAGGTGGCGATTACATCATCTAACTCTGGAGTAATAGAAAGGACGCCTTCCACAAAGCGCTTCAGAAACTCCGACCCATCATCGCTCAGGTTGTTTTCTTGTTCCAGATGCCGAGCAATGACCTCCTGTGGTGGATGGTCGACAGTGTCGATTTCATAGAGGGCTTGGATGATTAAGTTTCGTAACTGCCGTCGTTCGCGCTTCATGGGCTCAAACCGAGTTATTATGTAATTTCGTCGTAGTCAATATCCTCGATATGTATGTCAACGCGAATGACATCCATGCCGATCATCTCCTCGATAGTGCGCATCACCTCAGCTTGAACGTGGCGGCTGACCTTACGTACGTTGGTGTCCTGGGCCAGGATCAGGAAAAGGTCAACAGCGACCTCACCGTCTTCGATATTGATTTGTACTCCCGCGCCCGATCCCCTGCGGAAGAGTCGATTAACGCCGCTGCGTATTGGCGCCATAGCAACCACGCCAGGCACGCTTAGCGCCGTGAGGCGAGCCAGTGTAAGAAGAACACCGGGGGCCATTGTTGTTAAGCCGGGAGCTCGATCTTGGTTCTCTTCTGACGTATGCATTCTTTTTTACTCCTATTTACATTGCAATTCCACCATCAATGGCAAGTGTATGACCCGTGATGTACGCTGCATCATCGGAAGCGAGGAAAGCAGCAGCTTTTGCTATCTCTTCCGGCTGCCCGACACGGCCGAGAGGGATTACATCCATCAGGCTCTTTTGCGTATCCTCGGGAACGGTGGACCAGATATCGGTTTGGATGAAACCGGGTGCAATTGCATTGACTGTTATCGTCCTCGATGCAACTTCTCGCGCTAGTGCCTTCGTGAAACCAATTTGACCTGCTTTAGAGGCGGAATAATTGGTCTGACCGGGATTTCCCATAATCCCAGATATGGAGGCGATGTTAATAATCCGTCCGTACCTTCGGCGAAGCATGTGGCGGATTGCTGCTTTGCAGCAGTTATACGTCGATTTTAGATTGGTCCGGATCACATCGTCCCATTCGCTTTCGGACATTGTCATGATCAGACCATCGCGGGTAATGCCAGCGTTATTCACGAGGATATGGAGATCCCCATATTTCTCGATGGCTGCTCTAACCAGACCTTCCGCCTGCTCGAAAACACTGACGTCAGCCTGGTGGGAAAAAGCATCCCCCCCGCTTTTCGAAATTGCTTTCACGACCTCATCGGCTGCTGAAGAGTTTTGATTATAGTTTACGACGACGCGGGCGTTGCGGCTACCAAATTCGAGAGCAATAGCTCGCCCAATGCCGCGAGAAGCCCCGGTCACAATCGCAACTTTGTCATCAAAATCCATTCAAGCCTCCATTGTCTGGAAATGTGCACGAGATTATACCTAGAAATGGCCTCGTGGATGTTCATAGGCAGTATAGCAGGATCGCGGTTATGAAGCTGGTGAGTGCGCAGGAGCTGTAAGTGCCAGAATGAGCAGCATCAAACCCCGGGAACGCCGTATTCCCGGGCGAGTTGTACCAATAGCTCGGGGTTATTCCGGAATCTTTCTGGGTCTTCCTGATCCTTTACAAGCTTCATCAATGTATCGGTGAGGAGCCGATTGGCTGGTGTAGGGGAGCCCAGGCGCGAACCGGCTTGAACAACTGCGCCATTTAGCCGGAGGACCTCGGATTTTCCGCGCCCAATGTCGAAGTGAAGCGACGGTTTTTTATCCCCACGCCCTTCACTCACGATCTTCCCGAGAAGAGGGCGAATGAGTCGTCGGGGGAGAAAAATCGCACGGGCGAGAAGGGATACTTTTACGCCCGGCAAATTTTGCGGGAAGTAGCCAATGACCCGCATAACCCGAATTGTCTCTCTAAGAGATTCAATTTCAATCAATGCAGTACTTGGATGGTTGTACACTTGCGATGGTGTCCAACCGAGGATAGCCGAACTCGCGTTGGCGACGATATTCGTTAAGAGTTTTGACCATTTCATCCGTTCGGGATTCGGGTACGTCTCTGCGAGGAAGTCGGCTGCTTCGAGATCACTAATGAACGCAGCTGCCAATGGATGATCAAGTTCCACTCCGATCCCTCTCCGCCGGGCCACATGGATTACCGCAGGTTTAATCATTTGCACGGCAGTAGTAAGGGTAGCAGAGATGACGCGCTCTGCCCCAAAGCGCACGGCGAGCATCTGCTCGCTGCCGATACCATTTAATAGACTCACAATAGTGGGGGGATCTGTGAACACATTCTCGATCTCCGTTGCAGCTGTCTCGGCATCATAAGTCTTAACTGTCAGCAGGATGAGATCGGGTCTTTCAATGTCTGAGATTTCGGTGATGGCATGAACCTCTTTGAGGACTCCATGCGTGCGATCGCCGGCCAGGTGAAGACCCTGCGTCTGTAAGGCTTCTGCAATTCGGGGTCGCGCAAGAAAGGTCACCGGGAAACCGGCGAGCGCGAGCTTGCCGCCTACAAGGGCGCCGACAGCCCCGGTTCCGAAGACCAGGTAGCGCAAGTTAGTTCTCCTCAGGGCAAGCCAGTAAACGATCTACCAGAGTGTTCAATTCCTCATCAGAGAAGAAGCGGATGACCAGGCTTCCTCCGCGCCGCCCTCGTTTTAGCGTCACACGGGTGCCAAGCGCATCCCGGAGTTGGTTTTCCAGAGCAGTCTCCTCAGGAGAGCGTTTTGTCGATGGTTTCTTCTTCCGCCGCTCACCGAGCAGACGCTGAACGAGTTCCTCAACCTGGCGTACGCTGAGTTCTCGCTCAAGGATGCTCTGAAGTGCCGCGGATTGAGCTTGAGCGGTGGGAAGACCGAGGAGCGCCCGGGCATGTCCCTCTGAGATCTTGTTTCCGCTGAGTGCATCTCGGACTCCAGCGGAGAGCTTCAATAATCGGAGCGTATTACTCACGGTGGTGCGGTTCTTGCCCACACGTTCGGCTATTTCCGCGTGAGAAAGGTCGAACTCATCGGCCAATTGGTGATAGCCATTGGCAATTTCCAGCGGGTTTAAATCCGATCGCTGCAAGTTCTCCACTAAGGCCCACTCGAGTTGCTGCTGTTCATCGGCTTCGCGTACGATCACGGGTACGAATTCTAGGCCAGCTTTCTGGGCAGCCAGTAAACGCCGTTCTCCGGCGATGATCGTATAGCTGCTGCTTGCATCTTTAGGGAGGACGACAAGCGGTTGCAGGATGCCGTGTTCTCGGATGGAATCGGCGAGTTGAGCGATGTTCTCAATTTCCGGCGATGTGCGTGGCTGCCTGGGATTCGGCTTAATGTTCTCGACGGGTACCTGGAGCATACCTGGCCGCGATGGAATTTGGTCCGAGCCTGCAGGGATTAATGCATCAAGACCTTTGCCTAACCCGCGCTTCTTACTCATTTCTTACCTCATTGTTACGGATGGTTTCTACATTTTCGATGCCGTCTCCCTGGAGAAGCTCCCGCGCCAGAGATTGGTACGCAACTGCGCCGCTTGAATTCGGCGAATAAGCCGTGATTGGAAGTCCGTGAGACGGCGCTTCAGCGAGCCTGACACTGCGCGGTATCACCGTTTGGAAAACTTCGTCCGGGAAATGCTTTCTTACTTCCCCAACGACATCCTGCGAAAGGTTCGTGCGGCTGTCATACATTGTGAGCAGCATCCCGCGGATGCTGAGTCCGGGAAAGAGTCCATTTCTAACACGCGTCAATGTATCCATGAGCTGCGTCAACCCTTCCAGGGCAAGGTACTCGCATTGGATGGGGATGATGACGCCACTCGTTGCCGCCAGCAAACCGTTGAGCGTTAATAAGCCGAGGGATGGCGGGCAATCCACGAGGATGTAATCGTACTTCCTCGAAAGAGGTTGGAGCATTTTCGATAATAACCTCTCACGCTCGGGAACATCAACCATCTCGATTTGTGCCCCGGCAAGGGCGGAGGAAGAGGGCAATAGGGATAGTTTTAGTTTCTGATTGTGAAGGACGATCTCAGATGCGGGGACCTGTCCGATGAATGCATCGTAGGTTCCCTGCCGGACTTCTGCATGGTTAATACCCAGGCAGGAAGTCGCGTTTGCTTGTGGGTCGATGTCGACAAGCAAGACACGCATCCCGAAATTCGCGATATTGGCGCCGAGATTGATTGCGGTGGTTGTTTTCCCCACACCACCTTTCTGGTTAACCAAGGCATAGATGCGTGTCATTCACTCACCATCCGTTCGACAAGTTTGACATCGGTGGATCTCGGGACACTGGCAATGCCGCTCCGTGTGACAGAGAATGCCGCGAGTTGGTTGGCAAAACGAGCGGCGGCCCAGGGTGAATGGCCGTCGTTCAGGAAGATGAAGAACGCTGCGGCGAAGATGTCCCCTGCACCAGTAGGATCGATTTCATCAACAATGGGCGCGGGGATTTGCCTCCACTCACCAGCCCAAAAGATGAGCGCTCCTCGGCTGCCTTCGGTGATTGCGAGAATCTCACATAATTGGGAGATTTGATCAATGGTATCTTCGCTGCCTTCTAGATCTTCAATGCTGAATACAACTGCGCCGGCGCGAGAAATCTGGTCTTGAATGATCTCCCAGTTCTCCAGCCAAACCTCCCCAGAAGGCCCCCAGCGGCGGAGCCACCCCTGGGGTGTCAGGCAGATTAATGCCTGGGGGAAGATGCCAAGGATGGAGCTGTCAACCTCATTTGCGATCGGTGCAATATGAACGATGGGGGCATCTCGCCAATCATCGGGTATGTCTGCGCTTGTTAGCGATGCAGCTGTAGCCGAGATTGATTGAAGCCGCCCCCCTGGCAGGTATTCGTTTGAAAAGGTTGTCGACACCGGTGAAGGGACCATGTGAATCTGGACATCAGATAGCGGATCGAGGTCGAGATCATAGCCGGCTGAAGTTAGGATAGCTGCCCTCTTGCCGAGGGCTTGAGCTGTTAAACTTGAGTAGGCAGCCGTACCCCCGAGGGTGGAGCCATCCGGAGTGAGATCTTTCGAAACGTGTCCGATGATGAGGTAATCAACCGGACGATCCGAGGCATACATGTAGAGGATTATAAACGACTGCGGTGGCCGGACAACTGTATTCGCAGCCTATCGGGGGATAATCGTGACTTTTCGTTGATCCCTCTCACCGACGCTTACGGTGTCCACATCGGGGTTTTCTCGCAGTTCGATATGGACAATTCGGCGTTCGTAAGCGGGCATTGGCTCGAGCGACATCGTTCGCGAAGTTTCAATTGCCTGTGTGGCCATCTGCTGTGCGAGGCGGCGAATTTGGCGTTCGCGTCGAGCGCGGTAGCCCTCGATGTCAATCAGCACCGCGACAGGACGTTTGAGTTCCTTGCCTACGATTAAGCGCGTGATGTATTGAAGCGCTGTGAGCGTCTCGCCGCGGCGGCCGATGAGGATGCTGAGATCATCTCCATGGATATCCAAGAAGAGAGGTCGGATCTTGCCTGGGGCATCGGCATCGCCCCAATGCGCTTCAATGCGCGCCTCGACGCCCATACGTTGAAGAAGCTCGCTCACAGTATCGTGGGTGATTTGCAGCGCTTCCTCGTCGCTGCCCTCTACGGGCGGTTGAATTTGATCAGCCCGTCGATCGGGTTCCTCGCCCTTCATATCTGCGATATCAGCTTCAGAGGATGGTCTAATGGTCAAACGCACTCGCGCTTGCCGAACACCGAATCCGAGCAGCCCCTTTGTGCCTTCATCTAAAACTTCCACCTCAAACGCATCAGGGGGCAAGCCCCACTCTTTGGCGCCCTTAAGGATGGCTTCTTCAATTGAGGGTGCTATCGCTTCGATGCTCGTTCTTGTGTCTTTCATTACACAACCTTCCAATTAAAAGTGACTTCTTGTCACTCTAGATTGATACTGTCTTGGACGCCGGGCGTTCTCGTAATCTGCGCATGATAAATCCCTGAACAATCCCGAGCAGGTTAGATACGAAGAAGTACAACGCGAGCCCGGATGCAAGGGAGTAGGCAAAATAACCCAATAAGAGAGGCATATACAACCCCATCATCTGCGTCATGGCTTGACTTTGAGAATCGGGGGACGCTGGTGTCGTAAGCTTGGTCTGCAGGTACGTGGTGATAACCACGAGGATCGTCAATACAGGGATTGCAAAGGGCAGGAAGTCCAGTACAAGCCGTTCTGGCTGGCCTAAATTCATCCAAAGGAATTGGCTGTTCATTGGAATAAGGCTCGTAGGGGTGAATGGATATAGGAGTTTGGAGAGATCAAATAACTGGACCGGAGTAGCAGCCAGCGTTCGGATCACGGCCTGGTAAAGGCCGATGATAATCGGAAACTGGATGATCAATCCCAGGCAACCGCTCATCGGGTTGTACCCCACCTCTCGGAACAGTTTCATCTGCTCCTCTGAGAGTTTCTGCTTGTCCTTCTTATACTTCTCTTGCATCTTCTTATAGCGGCTGGAGCTTTGGATCTCCTGCATCACCATTGTGCTGCGCATCTGTTGCATGGTGAGCGGCAAGGTAATAAGCCGCACCAGCGCGGTGAAAACGATGATTGCCCAGCCGAAGTTCTGCCCCAGCAGGCCATATATGAAAATCAGTGCGTTGATCATGGGTTCAAGAATTATTGTATTCCACATACAAGGTCACCTTCGTTTTTACTTGGGTTCGATGATACATCGGGTAGCGCCCGTGCTTGTGTCTACGCTGAAAACCACACATTCGCTCTCCATCGCGGGCACAAGCAGGCCATAATCAGTGGGGATCGAATCTGCGAGCAGCCGCCCGGCCATATCAGCGCTGCTTGGCCATATCGGATTGCCGTTATCAACCAGCAGCGCAGTCACCTCGCCCGTTTCGCTCATGAAGAAGATTCTATCCTCCAGGATTGTGGGAGAAGCGGAGGAACTGCCTGGTAATTCCATTCGCCAAAGTTCTTTTCCGGATGCAGTTTCTATCGCGTAGGCTGTTCCCGACACGTCTGCGAAGAATGCCTTACCGTCAAGAATTACAGGAGCACCCCAGATCGCTCCCTCGGCATTGAATTGCCATACGATCTCTCCATGGCTGGCACTGAGGGCGTAGAGTACCCCCTCTAGAGTCCCGGCGAGGACAAGATCTTCGGTGAGGGAAGGGGAGTCGGAAATAGCAGAACTCAGATTGGCTCGCCAGATCTCACGCCCCGATTCAAGATCCAAAGCGTAGATGTGGTGGTCCAAGGAGGCCAGATAGATTCGATCTTCTTGAACTACTGGCGAGGACCATAGTGCATGCTGCGCTGCGAACGGCTTGCTCCAAATTTGTTCACCGCTCTCAAGATCGAGCGCGTAAAGGTTTTTGTCGGCAGAGGGGACGAGAACCATACCATCGATGATTACCGGTCCCCCGATGATGCGATCGGTGGCTTCCTCGAAAGTCCATAGAATATTTACGAAGGAATCATTCGGTGCTAGTGCGAGGATTTCGTTGTTATAACCCCCGATGACGACGATGCCATCCGGTCCGATAGCCGGAGGGGCATAGAATGTTAGCTTGTTATCTGCTTCTGGTGGATAACTCCAAACTTCACGTCCACTCGAGAGGTCGACAGCGCGCACATATTCGTTGTATGCCAAATAGGCGACATCCTCGTTAACCGTTAACCCCGGCCAGCTTGAGGCGGCCATGATGCTGCGAGAAGAGCAACCCGCAAGTAGGATAGCAGAGAGGCCAATGATTATGGGAAGAAAAAATTTCTTCGATGGAAAGAATGCTTTACTCATAATTCTCCTAAGGAACGGGATCATATCCGCCGGGGTGTAAAGGCTGGCAGCGAAGGACACGCCAGATAGATAATGCGCCGCCTTTGATGATGCCGTATTTTACAATTGCCTGGTAGCTGAAATGCGAGCAGGAAGGTTCGAACCGGCAGGTACCCGTTGGTAACGCTGGAGAGATCACCACCTGGTAGAGCCGGATGAGTGCAAGAAAGGGTAGGCTGGGGAGATTTTTCAATGTTACGGGAATGTCCCTCAACCTTGGTTCTAATTCTTGTATGTGAGTACTCATATTTTGACCGTTATTTACCGAACAATCCTGCACGTTGAATGAGATTGGTAATTGCTAGAAGGATCTCGCTCCAAGAACTTTCCATAATCATAGGGCGAGCAATTACCACGATATCCCAGCCAGGTTCGATCGCAGCCACGTGTTCTCGGATCGCCTCACGCAGGAGGCGTTTTGCCCGGTTTCTTCGCACTGCAGACCCGAGAGCTTTACCTGTTGTGAAGCCAAAGCGTGAGATAGGAAGGTTGTTCGCGCTGGCTAGCAGAATGGCAAGCGGGTGGGCAAAAGATTTTCCTGTGTGCCGCACCCGTTGAAAGTCGGACGAATTGGTTAGCCGGTATTTTCGGTTCATCCGCTTGGCCGGTTGAGGTAGGCGTTCACCTCATGCAGGTGACCGATCAAGCCTTCCAGTTGACTTTCTTGATGTGCTCATTCATCCGGACAGTGAGACGATGACGACCTTTAAGGCGACGAGCCTTAATTACGGATCGACCGCCCTTCGCTTTCATCCGTGATCGAAATCCATGCACTCGAAGTCTGCGACGTATCTTCGGTTGATATGTGCGTTTTGGCATTCAAATTTCCTCTAGTAATTTGTTACTTCACAAAGCGTGTAGCCGGCAGATTATACCGCGCGCTCTTTAGCCGGTCAACGGAGCGCATTCACCTAGAAGGTCACAGGAGAAAGAGGTATTGATAAGTGCGAGACGCACTTCACACAGGTATATGAGGAATTTCTTCTTTCTGTTGAGGCGGAAGTGAGGGGTTCTTGAGCTATGGACGAATGCTCCACCTTTTTTTTGCCTATCCTTCTTCCTGACGTTGGATGTGTGCTCCAAGGCTCTGAAGTTTCTTGTCAATTTGCTCATAACCGCGGTCGATTTGGCCGATGTTCCTGATGCGAGAGTTCCCCTCAGCAGTGAGAGCTGCTAGCGTGAGCGCAAGCCCGGCACGAATATCCGGACTTTCAAGCGGCTCACCGAAAAGCTGGCTGGGTCCTTGGACGATGGAGCGGTGTGGATCACAAAGAATGATGTTCGCTCCCATCGACACAAGTTTGTCGATGAAGAACATGCGTGTCTCATACATCCAATCATGGAAGAGCACAGTGCCAGAACATTGTGTGGCGACAACGATGGCGATGCTCATAAGGTCGGTCGGGAATGCCGGCCATGGCATCACGCTAATCTGGGGGATTTTCTCCCCGATATCGAACTCCACTTTCATCTTCTGATCGGCGGGGACGAAGATGTCATGTCCATCGGTCTCCCAATCGACGCCCAGCTTATTGAAAACGAGGCGCGCCATGGCTAAATAATCTGGAGCGGCATTTCGGACCGTTATTTCGCCGCCGGTTATCACAGCAGCGCCTATCAAACTCATTACTTCAAGGTAATCTGGACCGATTGTGTACTCGCCTCCATGTAGTTTTTCTACGCCAGAGATTTTCAGAGAGTTTGAGCCAATATTTTCAATATTCGCCCCCAGTTGGTTCAGGAAGATACAAAGCTCCTGGACATGGGGTTCGGAGGCGGCATTCAAAATCATCGATTCGCCTGGAGCGAGAATGGCGGCCATGATCGTATTCTCTGTCGCTGTGACGCTGGCTTCGTCGAGGAGGATCTTCGTACCTGATAACCCCTGGGGGGCGCGCATGGAGAATTCTTTTTCGCCGTACTTGACCTCTGCTCCAAGACGGTTGAGAGCCATGATGTGTGTGTCCACGCGACGGCGTCCAATGACATCGCCGCCAGGCGGCGGTAAAACAACCCACCCCTTTCGTCCCAACATCGGTCCAGCAATCAGGATCGATGCGCGAATTTGCCTGGCCAAATCCGGATCGAGATCACAATCTCGAATCTCTTGAGCGTGCACACGCCAGGTGTGGGGTTTAAGGTCATCGATCTTCACACCCATTGCCTCGAGCAGCTGCCGCATCACATGTACATCACCGATCTGCGGGACGTTGTGCAGGATTACGGGTTCATCGGTGAGAAGGCACGCGGCCAGCAGCGGCAGAGCGGCGTTCTTGTTGCCTGATGGCGTGACTTCCCCTTTAAGTGGATATCCACCTTCAATTAGAAAAGAGGGCATGGCTCATCCTTTTATCTTGAAGATTATCTTGTCACCCGGGGTGAGGTTGAGTGCATTCGCGGCATCGCCGCCGTTAATCGCGATCTCAAGCAGGCTTGAACTCCCGATATAGGCCAGCGCCTCGCCCTTCGGAACGTCACTGAATGTTCGACCCAATGGTACTACATCCCCCTGAGGAAGGATCACCTCGTAATCTTGAGCTATGAGAGTCCGTGTTGAGAACGATGGTATCCAGGGCTTGAAGGAAAAGTCATTGTCCGTGATTTCGATCCTGCCAATGCTCGAAATCAGGTTACCAAAATGGTCGCTGTGCATGATCTCGCCTTGGATTGCTTCCGCCCCCATATCTTTCAGAAGCGGATCAGGAATGCGAACGAGATCTTGAATTCTCGGACCGAATTCCTCGAGCGCTAAATCTTGTGCTAGATGGGCAGCCGCAGGGGCGAAGACATCCCTCCCGTGAAATGTGTGACTGATTGTCCGCAGCTGATAATGAGGGTTCATTAATTCTACTGCTTTGTACTTGTCCGTCGAATAGAGCAAGAAGCTGAAGAGACCATTATCAGGACCGACACAATAGAGGTCGGGCAGCTTGATCGCAACCGCCCGCCTATTTGTCCCGACACCGGGATCAACAACCGCCAGGAGAACGGTTTCGGGAGGGAGATAGGGTCGTACACGCCATGCTTCGAAGGCGGCACGCTGGACATCACCGCGGGGGATTGTATGGGAGAGGTCGATGATGCGCGCAGCCGGAGAGATACCGGCGATTGCCGCTTTCATCATCCCAAGATAAATATCATCCAGGCCGAAGTCTGTGAGGATCGCGATGTGCTTGGTCAAAAAACTCACCTTACGTAGCGATTCTAAAGGAAATAAAAATGCCGGTCAATCATGCGGAATTTCAGCTTTTGCGGGTACTGTCAAGTGGAAGAAGGGTGAATTGGAGAGCTGCGGAGGGTAAAGAAAAGTGCCCGCTGTGGTAGAATCATACTTCGTGAATATATCTGATAATCAGGTTGAATCCAAACCAATTAGCATACTATCTGCATTGGTGACTGGGTTTGACAGAATAGCGGCAAAGCCGCTCCTAATCCTTCCGTCTTTGCTTTTGGATCTATTTCTCTGGTTCGGTCCGCATCTGACGGTACAATCACTGCTCCACGCTGCCGCAGCCGGCTTGAGTATCCCGGTGAGCGCCGATCCTGGCATGATGGAGCAGCTAGCGCTCTTTCAGGAGTCGCTGGATCTATTTAGTGAGAGGTACAACCTCCTGACAGCGATTAGCACGCTTCCCGGGGGAATGCCTTTCAATTTTCTATTTGCCTTGCTCACGAGTGTCTCAGTGGGCATCCCTAGTTTGATGGCGGGTCGAATGCCTCTGCTAACACCTGTAGGGCAGGCGTTTCAGTTGGAGATACTCGACCCGATGTTTGTAGTTTTCCTATGGTTCGTTCTGGCGCTGGTAGGTATCGGAGGGGGTGTGATCTTTCATCGAATGGTGGCCAAGCAAGTAAACCCAGAAGCTGAATTGGGTCAATTTTGGCGGGATTGGATGAAATTGGTTATCCTTGCAGTGGGAGGGTATCTTCTCACAGTGGTTGTCCTCACGATCGGCATGCTCATTGCCGCCCTCAACGGACTAGCTTATATCGCCCTGCCTGTTCTCTTCGTCGCCGGGGTTTACGTTGCATTTACCCCACACGGCATCATCCGCTACCGCCTGGGAATCTGGAATGCGGTTAAGCAAAGCATCCGTGTAGTGCGTTTTAATTTCTTCGGGTCCAGCGGGTACCTGCTCACAGCATTTCTCATCATGTGGGTATCAACATCTAATGTCTGGTCTTTAGCGCAAGAGGACTCGTGGATTTTTGCATTGGCCATAATAGGCCATGCTTTTATTGCGACAATGTTGATCGCTGGAAGTTATGTATTTTTTCAAGGGCGAAAGGATTGGCTCGAGTGGCAACTCGCGCGGATCATGAATGTGTTGAATCAGGAAAAATCTAAACTTCAGGACGAATAAGCAAGGCTCCATTTTTACTCAGAGCGAGATGATAATCGACCCCGTTGATTATCAACAGGGGATAAATGAGGAGAACGCAACGTGGCCAAGCGGTCTCAAAAAAAAGTAAGTAGCTACGCAGCAAAAGATATCCAGGTTTTAGAGGGCTTAGAGGCTGTCCGCCGCCGGCCGGGCATGTATGTTGGTGGTACGGATGTAAAAGCGCTTCACCATCTGGTATATGAGGTTGTTGATAACTCAATCGATGAGGCGCTTGCTGGTGCCTGTGATCACATCAATATCGTGATACATTCCGATTGCAGCGTATCCGTCGAGGACAATGGGCGCGGCATCCCTGTAGATAAGCATCCGGAGCAAAAAAAATCCGCCCTCGAGATTGTCATGACCGTGCTACATGCCGGTGCCAAGTTCGGCGGGGATGGCTACAAGGTCTCCGGCGGACTGCACGGCGTTGGTGTCTCAGCTGTAAACGCCCTTTCTGAGTGGTGTGAAGTGGAGGTCAAACGGGACGGGAAGACTTTCTTCCAGCGTTATGAACGCGGCGCTCCAATGAAGCCTGTTGAGGCTATCGGGAAGGCTCTGGAAAAAGAGACTGGCACGAAAACCACATTCATGTTTGATCGAACGATTTTCAAAGGGGACTTCGAGTATCGCTACGAAAGTCTAGTTCAACGCTTAAGAGAGATGGCGTTTGTCACTCGAGGCGTCACTATTCATCTACTCGATGAACGCGATGGTCGAGAAATTACATTCTTCTTCGAGGGCGGTATCAGATCTTTCGTTGCGTATCTTAATCACAATAGAGATGTTCTGCACCCCATAGTTCATGTCGAGAAAGAAGCTGGCGGGACAGGAATCGAGGTCGCGCTTCAATATACAAATGCCTACGCTGAGTCGGTGTATTCCTTCGCGAATACGATCAATACGGTCGACGGTGGCACCCATCTGACAGGACTCCGAGCAGCAATAACGAGAACGATTAACGATTATTCTCGCAAGAGCAATTTGCTAAAAGATACGGACCCCAATTTTAGCGGTGACGATACGCGCGAGGGGCTTACGGCGATCGTCAGTATCAAGCATCGCGATCCCCAGTTTGAGAGTCAGACCAAGGTCAAGTTGATGAACGCGGAGGTCCAGACCCAAGTCCAGCAGGTGTTGGGTGAGGCTTTCTATGAATTCCTCGAAGGAAATCCAAGTGCAGCGAAGGCGGTTGTGCAGAAATGCCTGACATCCGCAAGAGCGAGAGATGCCGCAAAGAAAGCACGTGATCTGGTTATCCGTAAGAGTGTCCTTGAGAGCATGACGCTTCCGGGGAAGCTGGCCGATTGCTCAGAACGAGATCCGAATAAGTGTGAGCTCTATATTGTCGAGGGCAATTCAGCGGGTGGTACGGCGAAGCAAGGTCGGGATCGGCATTTCCAAGCCATCTTGCCGCTTCGGGGCAAGATTCTGAATACCGAGCGCGCCAGGCTGGATAAGATCCTCTCCAACAATGAAGTCAAGGCGATGATCTCCGCTTTAGGAACCGGCATTGGAGAGACTTTTAGCATTGAAGGCTTGCGATATGGGCGGGTCATTATTATGACCGATGCAGATGTGGACGGCAGTCATATTCGAACGCTGCTCCTGACATTCTTCTTCCGCTATATGCATCAGTTGATTGAAGAAGGCCATCTCTTCGTCGCCCAGCCGCCTCTTTATCGGATCAGTTACAAGAAGAAGATCCATTACGCTTACACGGAAGCAGAAAGGGATCAGATTATCGAGGGATTGGGTGTAGACGGAGATCGTGTTTCACTCTCGCGCTACAAGGGATTGGGCGAGATGAATCCGGAACAACTTTGGGATACGACGATGGATCCGGCCAATCGGATCCTGCTTCAAGTTTCGATCGAAGATGCGACAGCGGCAGACCGGACGTTTGACATGCTTATGGGCGCCGCCGTACCACCGCGACGCCGTTTCATCCAGACGCATGCAAAGGAAGTCCGCAATTTGGATGTTTGATCCAGTGAAGTCGATAAAGGAAGGGGCTCCGATAAATCATCGGAGCCTCTTTTGTATTCGATTATTGATTTTAGAGATGTAGAACTGCAATCAGGCGAGTGCGGAATTCCCATCCCCATCATTCTTGTAAAAGGGGTTCTTACCTGTCGTGTGGTCGGTTGTGTCAACGACTTTTTTCACCTGAGGTAGGGCTTCTCGAATCGTAGCTTCAACTCCCTCCTTAAGCGTCACATCGACGAGCCCGCAACCCTGACAACCACCGCCGAAGCCGATAAATGCAGTATCGTCTTTATAGTCGAGCAAAGCCACAAACCCTCCGTGAGAAGCCAAGCCGGGATTAATCTTCGTGTCCAACAGCTCTTGGACTGCCTGCGCGGTTGAGTCCTTCCACACAGGATTGGGGTTATCGATCAGAAAGCCCCGCTGGAACTCATCTTCTTGATAGTCCAACGTCGAGTTCTTTATATTGGCGGCGGTCTCGGGGTCAATCAGGACTTTGAAGTCGTCAAATTGGACTGCTTCATCACCCGCAACTTGATCATCCTCGGGCACAAACCTCACCGCGTACTGAAAACCTCCAGGTCCACGGCCTACAATCTGCATCCGCAAGGACATACCTGATTTACTCTCATCCTGCAATAAATCCGTGATAATTTTCTCGGCACTTTTGGTAATCTCAATCATGAAAACCTCCTAATGCTGGCGGATTATACCGTAAAGCGTTCATACATCTAGGGAAAGGGGTGTTTCTTTGCTAATCTAACACGTTGGTTGAATGTGTTGGGATCCGGGGGAGGTGGCAGGGCCAGGGCTATCTCCCCAGAGGAGATGCACCAACGCATGCTACGTTTTGTAAACGAACTGCAACAAATCCTCATAATATCGTGTAGTAATGTATAGGCATGGAAAATCCCTCCGATCGGAGCCTTGTACTCCGTACGAAGCGTGGTGAGTTGGAGGCATATGGTGACTTGGTCCGACGCTATCAGGGCTCAGTCTTCAATGTATGCTATCGCATGCTAGGGGATGCGCATGATGCGGAGGATTTAACCCAGGAGACTTTTATCCGGGTGCATTCTCGTCTTGACTCCTACGATTGTGATCGCCCCTTCATCCCATGGGTGCGGAGGATCGCGGTGAATCTCTGCCTGAACTTTATCAACCAAAATCGGCGTTATGTATTACCGCTGGATGATGAGTTTGAACTAGCAGTCTCTAAGGAAAGTAGCCCTGAGCGCGCTCAGGAAGAACACGAACGGAACGCATTGTTACGTCAGGCAATATGTTTGCTACCAGCGCATTATCGAGCCGTTATCGAATTGCGGCACTTCCAGGAATTAAGTTATTTTGAGATATCAAAAGCATTGAATATCCCGCTCAGTGATGTGAAGAGTCATCTTTTTCGGGCTCGCAAATCCTTAGCACAAAGGTTAACAACGGATGTCTGAAGATCGTAAGCCTCATCATGATGAATGGTCTTTGCAAGAGTATTTAGATGGTGTGCTCGCAGGTGATGAACGTGAGAAACTGGAACTGCACATTGCGCAATGTGAGGACTGCGCCGCAACGTACGCGAGCTTGAAATACCTGTATTCAGAAATGGAGCGCCTGCCGGATGAGCCGTTGGCGCATGATCTCTCAGGAAAGGTCATCCGCTCCCTTACACTGAAGGAGGATAGAAAGCTTTACTTAAACCGGGTATTAACGGTTCAGCTCACCGCAGCCGTTATCGTGTTCCTCGCCATCTGGCCAAGAATCTCCCTTACACTTGGAAGCCAGTATTCTTTCGGGCAAATCCTTGAACCACTGCGAAAATTTGTGGACATATCCGCACAGGGAATCCTTTCGGTGAGGGAGTCCCTCAACTGGTTATATGCTGAGTGGATCGCCACACTGTCCATGCCTACGATAGATTGGCCGATCATGGGGTTTCCACTTGCATTGGTGGTTGGTGCGATGATTTTGCTCTGGTTGTTGGGCAATGGAATCCTGCTCCGCGAGTCAGCGAATGGTATCCAGCAGTGAGGGACTCTCGCCATTCGCAGCCGAAATGCTCCGCGGAAGAGCAGGAATTAGCTTGGACCGTACCTTTCTTTCACAACGATAAAAGTAAATATTGAGGAGGCCTACACAATGAATGAACCGAATCTTCTTCTTATACTGGTGGTTTTGATAGGTTTCTGTCTGGTTGCGTTCTTTGTCATCCTCGAAGCGCTTTTCGGAGAGCTGGTAGGAGGTATCACGCGATCAGCAGAGGAAAAACCAGGTAAAGCCTTTTGGGTTGGATTGGTCAACGCTGTCTTCGTGATTGCGATTGCGATTGGCTTGATAGGCTTGGCTGAAATCTCGGTACTCGGCATCGTGCTTGCTGTGCCGGGATTCGTCGTCGGTGTTTTCGTCGTAGCAGGTTTAGTTTTTGGTTTCACAGGGATGGTCCGCTTGATCGCAGGGCTGGTGTTCCCAGGAAAAGATGGGTGGAAGTCGATAGCTTTAAGTGCCGGGGTGCTAATCTTGGCTTGCTTGGTACCTTATATCGGCTGGTTCGGTCTTTTCCCATATCTCGGTTTGCGTGGGTTTGGAGCTTTCATCCTTCATCTCATGGATCTTTATCGTGCAAACCGAATGAGGAAGCAGGAGGCGTCCCTAGCTTGATGTGAGTTTGCAGGACTCGAAGGAATGTTTGCCCTATCTTTCAGGTTTAAGAGGTCGAGATATTAGAAGACCGCATCGAAGGACATGAAAGCATGTCCCCGAGGCGGTCTTCTTTCTTATAAATTTTATTTACGGTCCTTATACAACAGGGCAGGGGCGCGGCGCCTGCTGCGCGGGCAGCATATCCAGTTATGGATTGGGTTGAGCTTGATCCCAGGAAAGGAATGCTTCAAGTACCTTCAAGTTTTGCCACAAATCGGTATCCTCGTGATTGGTTAGCTCAATATCAACTGCTGCGATGCCTTGCAGTGAAGCCCAGTCGATGAGTTGACCGGTGTACTGGCAGCCAGTCTCAATTGGCGGGTAGGGGTAATCACTCACTTTCGAGATGGCTTCTGCAAGACTGATGGAAGCGGGATCCGGGGGCTGACCACCGGGGAAGATGCCCAGCACTGCGCTGTGGTAGGAGATCAACGCTTCGATCCGGTATGTCAATAAGAAATTCATCAGAGCACGAGTTTCAGGTTCGGACGCAGGATGGCTCCCGGCAGATACGTAGGTGTAGGTCCAACACCCATCTAGGGGCCAGGTCGACTGCCAGTTTGCAGGCCAGTTCCGGTTCAGGTCAACGAGGTTCTCGTTGGTACGGCCTTTATAGCTATCCGATCTGGCTTCTCCATCGGGGTTAAGCGAACGCAGGATGTACAGTGTGACTGTGGTTGGAATCAAATCCGGTTTCACCGTGAGGACCTGGATCAGTTCATCTGCAAGTCGGATAGTATTCCCTTCATAACCGCCATGAATACCGGCGATGATCATCCTATGAGATTCACCGGAACCGAATAGGAAGACTTCCAAATCCCGACCGGCGACGGAAGTACCGATGGCGATTGGGCCGTGGAAAGATGGGCTTGGTGTCGGCGTGGCCGTTGGGGAAGAAGCTGGGGTGGGGGTTGCGACAGACAGGAGATGAGGCGTGGATTCCAGAGGGATTTTCGGATGGGAGTTTAGTTCGAGTTGTGCGGGTACAGACGTGGATGTTGGAAGGGGAGCTGGTTGTGTGCTCGAACAACCGCTGATCAAAAGGATGGAAAGCGTGATCAGCATGCCCAGGAGATCACGAGACGCATTTTGTGCGCGATGGTATGGTATGCAATCATGTGAGTCAGTTTGAGAAGAAGTCACTATCGTCATGTACTCTCTTTATAGCTTAGAAACTGCGAGATGTCTTCTCGATGTCGTGAGCTCAGATTCCCACACTCTCAATTTATTTTTCATTTTCCATTTTATCTTCCTATGCGCTTACAAAAACCCTTCGATCCAGGTTAATGGTAGTAAAATCATTGACCGTTTGCTACAATTGACAAGGTTAGCGCGATCGTTATCTTTGACTGAGATATTCATGCCCCTAAAGCCGGGAAGCTTACTCCAACATCGTTATCGCATAGAAGGTATTTTAGGCCAAGGTGGTATGGGGGCTGTATATAAAGCCTTCGACATCAACCTCGGCGTCGCTGTCGCGGTGAAGGAAAATCTTTTCACGACAGAAGATTATGCGCGCCAATTTCGCCGTGAGGCAACTATCCTTGCCGGTCTTCGTCATCCAAATATGCCGCGCGTCACGGATCACTTTGTAATCGAGGGTGAGGGTCAGTATCTGGTAATGGATTTCATCAAGGGGGTGGATTTACGTGAGCGGCTTGAGAAGCAAGGATCAATCTCTGAGGAGGAAGCGCTTCCGTGGTTCCTAGAGACATGCGATGCGCTAGCTTTCCTTCACAGTCGGAATCCTGCGATCCTGCATAGAGATCTCAAACCCGGCAATGTCAAGATCACGCCTGATAATCGAGCAATGCTCGTTGATTTTGGTTTGGCGAAGGTTGTTGAACAAGGGGGGGCAACGACGACCGGGGCGAAGGCGATGACGCCGGGATTTTCGCCACCCGAGCAGTATGGGACTGGGAAAACCGATCCGCGCACCGATGTGTATTCAATGGGCGCGACTTGCTATGCTGTTTTAACCGCGACGATACCTGAGGACTCGTTAGAACGGGCGATGGGGCGTGACGAATTAACCCCCATTCGGAAACGGAACCCGAAGGTGAGCATCGCTCTTGCAGATGTGATCTCTAAAGCACTTGCTGTTGATCCATCCGAACGGTATCAATCCATCGCCGAATTCGCGTCAGCACTACAGTCGGCATCTCGATCCCGGCACCCGACAATAGTCCGCGATTATCATGATCTGCAGCAAACTGTGGTTCCTATTGCTGTTGATGATACGGATGGTACAGAACCCGTAATCTCTCGCCAAATTCGAAAACGCAGCACACCTAGATTATTGGTGGCTGGTTTAGCTGCGTTAGCTGTTCTAATCGGGGCGTTTGTAACGATACCTGATCTTGGTTCGAAGCTGGTTGGGTTCTTGTCTCAGCCCTCTGCGCAACCCGCTTCCCCTACTTCTGAGGTTGGTGAAGTTATTGATCCTGGTGCTACACCAACTCAAATCCTTGCTGTCCTCGCTGCGTCTTCAACTCCACTAATGGCTGGGACGGACACGCCGTCTGTTGTAGGTGAGGCGACAGCGACACCGTTTCCACTGCCTTCAGCGACGTCTACAGGCGGCGGGCTCGGTCAAATTGCATTCGCCTCCAATCGAGATGGTCGAACGCAAGTCTATCTAATTAATATTGACGGAACTGGCCTTAAACAACTTACGAATGTTGGGGAGGGGGCTTGCCAGCCGGCTTGGTCACCAGCCGGTGATGAACTTGTCTTTACTTCACCATGTCGCGCTAACCAGGAGCAATATCCGGGTTCGAGTTTGTGGCTGATCGAGGTTGACCCTTTTGGCAATGCATCGGAGCCCAGACAATTACACACGGCTCCTGGAGGCGACTACGATCCTGATTGGAATCCTAACGGCAATCGCATTGCCTTCACATCACTCCGGACCAATCGCCCTCAAATTTTCGCCATGGATCTTGACGGCGAAAATCTTGAGAATCTCAATGACGACCTGGCCTACAACCGCTTGGCTGAGTGGTCGCCAACGGGGGCTCAGATAATCTTCGCTAGCTCTCTAAGTGGGATTACTGAACTCTGGATCATGCCCGCTCAAGGGGGGGAGTCGGAGAGGTTCTCTGCAGGCGACACACAACGAGACACCTACGCCTCATGGTCACCGGATGGCAGTATGGTCCTGTACCAGCGCGTAACAAGTGGGCTCTCTAGACTGGTCATAGCGCCTTTTGAGGAAGCAGGG